>Ga0256827_10000120_pt1 | contig 41835 bp, 47 predicted proteins | sample CV84metaG_FD_185977 | JGI IMG/M metagenome (GOLD analysis project Ga0256827, IMG submission 185977) | Hydrothermal vent microbial communities from East Pacific Rise, Pacific Ocean - CV84 | ecosystem: Environmental > Aquatic > Marine > Hydrothermal vents | place: Pacific Ocean: East Pacific Rise... | reverse complement strand
CTACGATTTTATGATAATTTGATATAATAATTAAAGCAAATAAATAGAAAGGTTTAATAATGAAAACTATTGAAAACAATGCCGATGTATTAAATGGTCTTTTAGTTTTTGAGGGTACTCGTGTTCCTGTACGAAATCTGTTTGACTATCTGTTGGCAGGAGAGAATATTAAAGATTTTCTTGAAGATTTCCCAACAGTCTCTTTTGAACAAATTCGATATATATTACAGAGTGCAGAGGTGGCAATTCAGAGTGAAAAAGTCGCATAAATGAAGATTATTATAGATGAATGTCTACCCAAAAGATTGACTCGATTTTTTGAAAATGATTCAGCCTATACTGTTCCTCAAATTGGATTGAGTGGTTCAACAGATAGTGAACTTTTGGAAGAGTTGGATAAAAGGGGAATAGATGTTTTTGTTACCATAGATGGAAATATCGAGTATCAACAACAGTTCTTAAAGAGAAAATTTGGAACAGTTGTCATCTTGGCAGTCTCCAATCGTTTTAGCGATTTAGAACATTTAAAAGATAAGATTTTAGAGGCAGTAAGTTCTGTTTGTAAAGGAGAGGTAGCACATATTTCATAGTTGGCAAAAGAGCAGAAAAAATATAAGTAAAAAAACACTGATTAACTTTTGAGAAAAAAATATACCCTTACGATTTAGCAGGAGAATTGCATTTCGTAAGGGCGAGGGGGTAGGCTTAGAAGTTCATATAGTATATGATTCTAAAATCATCTCTATCTTCTCTTCCTCCGTTATCATCAACACCATCAAATCTTAATTTTTCTGATTCAGAAGATTGATCTTTTATAGAGTATCTAACTCTTATTTTTGAGTAGCTATTGATTGTGTATTTTGCATCTATATTCATCTCGGTAAAGTCATCTACCAGTAAGTCTGTATCTGAGGCTACATCGACATATCCTAGTTTAAGGCTTACCCCTGACATCGGTTTATAGACGATTTGTCCACCTACAGCTGTACTTGCTTCATATGGACCATATCCTTGTTGCCAATCTGAATACATTGGACCCGATTCAAATGCTTGAAATTGATTGTCGGATATTTTGTCATAAAGTACAGCGACATCAAATTGTCCCACAGTTGTACCCACTTTACTTCCTATCAATGTAGAATCATCACCTTCGGTATAGGTATTTCCCCCATACTGTGCTTTTATATAGGTATTTTTACCAACAGGTAAAGCATACTTTGCATCAAGATAAGAGTAGGTTTCCCGTCCTGCATCATCGGTTAATGCTTTAATATATTGACCTCTTAATGAAAGATTTTCAATACTTTTATTGGCAACTGAAACATAAGCCAAACCATCTTTACCTGTTTTTTTATCTAAAAAAGCATTCTCTTTAGAGGTAAACCCTGTGTATCTATCAACATAACCCACTTCAACCATTGTATCTTGAATACTTTTATTTCTAAGAATAGCTGCTTCATAAACTGAAGGTAAGATACGTAAATCATGGTTTTGCATTAGTGGTGTAGAGAGCTGTTGTCTACCTACTTTTAGCATTGTTTTATCTAAATCATATTGTAAGTATGCTTCGCCTAAAAAGGCTAAGTCCTCACCACTTCTACCAAGAATACTTGTTCCACTCCCTTCCGATCTTGAAAAGGTGCTACCCAATCTGGTACTTGAATAGTGTGCTAATCCAAATTTAAGACCATTTATGTCACCACTTTGGTATTTGATAATACCACCTGCTGTGAGTGCGACGGCATTATCTTTATCTGTTTTGTCTTCATCAAAACTTCTATTAAAATAGAATGCTCTTAAATTGGCTGTAAATTTACCATCTTTTAATGCTTGTTCTAAACTGTTTGTAGGCTTTTGTGGTGCAGTTGTGTCTCCCCCCCCAGCCATAAGTAGTGTTGATGTGATTACCGATAATATTAGACCTCTGTTCATTATAAACTCCTTTGTATTTGTTATAAATCTTGTTAGGAGTCAAGGTAAACATACCCCTCTCCTAACATACCTCTTTCTAATCTTTCACTTTATTTTTTTGCATAAAATATACGATACCATAGATGGTAAAGCCTATAAGATAGGAGATATATTCCGAGCCTATACCCAACCATGAGCTGGTGATATTTGGGACAAGCATAAAGGGAACAAGTGCCAATAGTAAAATCTGTTCTACTCCTGTGGTTTTAGTAAGCACCCAACCCTGTGTTGCTGAGGAGAATGCAAACATTCCTACAACGGCTGTAAAGAAAATCATCGCTATCTCAGCAGGGTTAGTAATCCACTGCCACATTGCAGGATTATTAGGATCGATAGCATCCACTCCTGCGATAAGTAAGAGTTTATTGTTAAAAAAGAATGCAAAGGGCAATATTGCAGTTCTTATGTCGTAAGCAAAGCCTTGTAACCCTGTTTTGATGGGGTCACTCTTTGCAATTCCTGCGGCCGCATAAGCGGCCATCCCAACGGGGGGTGTATCATCTGCGAGTATTCCAAAATAGAATACAAATAGATGGGCTGCAATGGCTGGAATAACATAACCTAAATCACTAGAGAGTGACATAATAACAGGTGCTGTCAAGGCTGCCATAACAATATAATTTGCTGTTGTTGGTAGACCCATCCCCAGTATTAAAGAGACAACGGCTGTTAAGAGTAGAATCGCTAAGATGTAACCACCTGAAAGCTCCTCTATCACTTCAGCTAAAATCAATCCAATCCCTGTCAGGGTAACTGAACCCACCACGATCCCTGCTACGGCTGTTGCAATCGCAATGGGAACCATGTTTTTTGCTCCATTAATCATACCATGACCAATATCAACAAAACCACTCAGCCAAACTTCTCCCGTTATTTTACGGTTTTCCAAAAAAGCATACGCTGGTCGTTGGAGTACCATAATAAGCATCATAAAGAAGATGGCATTAAAGGCCGCCATTTGTGGTGACTGTCGTAAAACAATAAGTGTATACATTAAAAAGAAGATAGGGACAATATAGTGAATACCCCCTTTAAATATATCAAATGCACGATCTAATTTTGATGGGTCTTCCCCTTTGATTCCAAGTTTTTTTGACTCTAGGTGTACTATATAGAAGAGTGCAAAATAGCTTACAAATGCAGGGATGGCTGCTGCCATAATAACATCGGTGTAGGCGAGACCTAAAAATTCGGCAATAATAAAGGCTGCTGCTCCCATAATAGGAGGCATTAGCTGACCGTTTGTTGAAGCTGCAACTTCAACTGAGGCTGCTTTATATCCTGGGAAACCTAACTTTTTCATCAATGGGATGGTAAATGTTCCTGTAGTTACGGTGTTTGCTATGGATGACCCTGAGATGATTCCCATCAGTCCCGATGCAGCGACCGAAGCTTTTGCTGGTCCACCATCATATTTTCCAAGTAGGGCATATGCCAAGTCGATAAAGTATTTACCTGCTCCTGCTCTCTCTAATAATGCTCCAAAGAGTACAAATAGAAAAACATAAGAAGCAGATACCCCAAGTGGTACACCAAAGATACCCTCGGTAGTAAGATACATCTGACCCACAATTTTGTTAATACTAGCACCTTTATGGGCTATGAGGTCGGGCATGTATTGACCGAAATAATCATAGGCAATAAAGATAAGTGCAATAATGGGAAGTGCCATCCCCAAAGAACGTCTTGCTGCTTTTAGTAGAAGAAATATACTACCAATTCCCATCGCAACATCAAGAGGTGACCATGCACCACTTCTTGCATTGAGTGCATCATAATTTATAAATATATACAATGCCCCAATCACAGCCATGATGGCGAGAGGAAAGTTATACCATGGGATACTACTCATGGTTTTTTGAGTTCTAAACATAGGATACATTGCAAAAGCCAATGCCAAAGCAAAGGCGAGGTGAAAAGAACGAACAAAGACACTATTGGTAGGGACAATGACCACATAAATTTGGTAAAGTGACCAAGAAAATGCAATAATAGCAATCATCCAGTATTGCCATGTACCCTCTTGTAAGGTTCTTTGACCTTCAAGTTTCTCAACAAGTTCTAAATCATCTTTCATCGCGTCTTCATCTTTTTTTTGATTGTTCAAAATTAACCTCCTTTCAATTAACTTATTTTAACTCTCTTGTCCTACTTTTTAGTTTTTTCAGTTGTCTCTTTTTTTTCAACTTTTTCTGTTAAAAGACCAGCCTCTTTAAATGCTTTGATTGCCCCTGCATGTTGAGGAACAGCAAGACCATCAAGTAGTGATTCTTTGGTTATTGTTTTATAAGCAGGGTGAAGTTTTTTGAACGCATCAAAGTTATCAAGGATAGTTTTTGTTAAGGTATAAACAACTTTTTCATCAATGTTGTCTTTTGTAACAAGAACAGCTTTTACCCCAATACTTGGAGTATCATGCTCTACGCCTTTGTAGAATGAACCAGATATTACACCTTTTGCATAGTATGAGTATTTTGCCACAAGCTCATCAATCGCTTTACCATCAATTGGAACAAGGTCAATATCTACAGAGTTAGAAGCATCTTTAATGTTTGCTGTTGGATGACCAAATACACCAAAATAACCATCAATTTTGTTATCTTTTAGCATGGTTGGACCTTCGCTAGATTTTAGCTCATTTGCCAGTGCCAAATCAGATTTTTTGATACCTACTGCATCAAGTACAATGTCGGTTGTCATTCTTGTTCCTGAACCAGGGATATCTATATTTAATTTTTTCCCTTTGACATCAGCCAATGATTTTATACCTGATGATTTACGTACAACAAAGGCTAAAAGCTCAGGGTAGATAGCAAGAACAGAACGGAGTCCTTTGACTGCTTTACCCTCAAATTTACCTTCACCGTTGTACCCTTGATAGGCTGTATCACTTTGAGAGATTCCAAAATCAAGTTCACCTGCATTGATGGTGTTTACATTATATACTGAACCACCTGTTGATTCAACTGAACATCTAATCCCTGTTGTTTTTCTATTTTTGTTCATCATTCTACAGATTGCACCACCTGTTGGATAGTAAGTTCCTGTAACTCCCCCTGTACCAATGGTAATAAACTGTGTTGCAAATAGAGGACTACTCATTGTTACAGCCATTGTAACACCTAAAATCATTTTTCTCATAATGTCTCCTTGTTTTTAATAAATTGACTTATAATGTATCAATTTCTGTAGTATATCATGTAAAAATAGCATGAAAATAGCAATCAACCAAAATAGTTAAAAAATATTCAAAAAGTAATCTTATAAAACTATTATTACTTACTATATTAAATATTTTAGGGTATGATAAAGAGATGAAACGGTTCTTGATAGATTATCATATGCATATTTTGGGAATTATTGCATTTGGTTTCACTTTTGTATTGGCTGGGATAGGGCTAATCAGTCATCATCATGATGTTGTAAAATATCTACCTTATGGAATTTTTGTTTTTGTTATCAATGTTATTTATTTGAAAATTATTATCTTGTCGCGACAAGATTATGAAAAAAGATTAGAGGAAAAAAGACGATATACTCAAAAGCTTTTAAAATTTCAAAAACTATTTTTACGCCATACCATTCACGAGACCAATACACCACTTGCTGTGATTATGGCAAACATAGAACTTTATGAGTTGGAACATGGTCAAAATGAGACACTGTCAAATATAGAAGCAGCGACAAAAAATATTTATAGTATCTATGATGATTTAAGCTATTTAACAAAAAAAGAGCAGATTCCATACCCTAAACAGATGATATGTTTGGTTGATTTTGTAAAGGCCAGATTGGATTTTTTTAATATTGTTGCCTATCAATCAGAGTTATCATTTAACTTACACGATAAATATCCATTAACCTTTATTTTTATCAATGAGACAAAATTACAACGGATTGTTGATAACAATATTACCAATGCGATAAAGTATACAAAAGAGCTTGAACAGATACATGTTATTATATCTCACATAGAAAACAAGGCTGTTTTGGAGATATCTAGCCACTCCTCAACCATACAAGAACCTGATAAAGTTTTTGATTCATATTATAGAGAGAAAAGCAACAAAGAGGGGCTTGGATTGGGATTAAATCTTGTTAAAGAGATTTGTGAAGAGGAGGGGATTGATATTGTTTTAAAATCAACAAAAGAGTTAACCTCTTTTCAATATTTTTTTAAAAAGGCTAACGATGAGAATATTACTTCTTGAAGATGATTTATTACTAAATAAGGCGATAGAAAAATTTCTCTTAAAAGAGGGGCATCATGTAGAGACTTTTAGAAATGGTCAATTGGCATTGGATGCAATTTTAAAAGATCAGTACGATATGCTTTTACTGGATATTAATGTACCGATGCTTTCTGGTTTGGAACTTTTGGAAAAGATAGATGCTCAAAAGATACAGATACCCACCATATTTATATCGGCACTTAGAGATATAGAAGATATATCCAAAGCCTTTGATTTAGGCTGTTATGACTATCTAAAAAAACCGTTTCATCTAAAAGAACTTTCTCTTCGGATCGAAAAGGTACTTAAATCAACATATATGCCACAAGCACATATACGACTCTCTCAAAACTATAGTATAGATAAAGAGACCAATACATTACGGTTTAAAGGGGAGGTACAAATCCTTCCAGCAAGACAATTAAAAATTTTACTTCTTTTGGCTGACAATAGAAGTAGGGTTGTTAATTATGAACTGTTTCAAGAGTATGCTTGGGACAATTTAGATGTGGAAGTACCAACCATTCGTGCAGAGATTAATCGACTTAAAAAGATTTTAAAAGAGGATATTATTATCAATATACGAAACATGGGTTACATGATTAAACGACCAAGTTCTATTGTGGAATAATTATTTATTAAAAAATAAAAATAATATTAAAAAGTGAACAAACTTCTCAATGAGTATTTTAAATAAAATTATTCTTTTAAAAACAATCAATCACAAGTAGAAATCTTTTATAATGAAAATTATAAAGGAGTTCAAAAAATGTTAAAAAAGCTACTGACAAGATTTGCCTTTTTTCTTAACAACTCAAAGCGTTACAAGGCAACCAAAGAACTTTTTAGTAACTATCTAAAAAATCAAGACTATATCTATAAAAAATATTTTGATATTTTTATGATATCTCTTATTGTAGTTTCCATTGCCATTTTGGTTTATGAAGTTAAACACTATGTTCCCCCTTGGTTGGATTTTTTTGATATCTATGTGGTAACATTCATCTTTATGGTGGAGTATTTAGCCCGTATTTGGGTACATAATAGTTGGCATACTGAAGTGGTAAAAGAGTATGGAGATGCCAAATTTTTAAATAAAAAATTTAACCTTTGGTTAGCTACTAAAAAGATTCTTCTAGGAAAACTCTCCTATATGGTTTCCCCTACAGCGATTATTGACCTTTTAGCAATTTTACCTGCCTACCGTCCTTTGAGAGTACTCCGTATCTTTGTACTGTTTCGGGTTTTTAAACTGCTTCGCTATACCAAAAGTATCAATCAGTTTTTAGGAGTTTTGGGAAGTAAAAAGTTTGAACTCTATACTCTCCTTTTTCTTTTGGTCTTCATCACCGTTACAGCAGGGATTGCCATCTATGTTTTTGAAGAGAAATCAAATAACAGTATCAATTCACTCTTTGATGCACTCTATTGGGCATTAATTACCATCTCAACGGTTGGGTATGGAGATATCTCCCCTGTCACCATTGAGGGGAGAGTGGTTTCTATGCTAATTATTATTACAGGTATTGCGATGATATCTTTTGTAACTTCTGTAATTGTTTCCTCTTTTTCAGAGAAATTGACAGAGTTAAAAGAGAATCGATTGATAGAGGAGATAAATAAAGAGGAAGATTTTATGATTATCTGTGGTTATGGACAGATGACCCGTATGTTTTTACGCCATTATGAGCATGAGTATGCCAAACGGTATATTATCATTGAAAAAGATAAAGAGAGGGTTGAGGAGGCAATAAAAGAGGGGTATCGAGCGATTCAAGAGGATGCAAGTCGACACGATGTTATTGCCAAGTTTAATACAAATTATGCACAAGTAACCCTTTTGGCTCTAACCAACAGTGATGTGGCAAATATTTACATCACACTCAATGCAAAGGCTATCTCAAGAGATATTCGTGTTATTAGTCGTTCAAGTAGTGAACGTATTGCCAAAAAATCACGTTTAGCAGGAGCTGATTCGGTGGTGATGCCAAGCCTTATTGGCAATCGTATGTTGTTTGCAGCGATTACCCAGCCTATTATGTATAAAGCTTTTTATGCTATTTTAACAGGTCAACATTTGGCTCAACTCGATGAGGTTAATGCCATTTATCATCAAAAAATGGTAGGAAAAACGATTAAAGAATTAGCCTTAAAAGAGCAAAAATTACTCTCTATCGGTTATGAGTCAGGGAGGCGAAAAGAGTTTGTCTTTAATCCCCCTTTAGAGTATGTTATTGAGGAGGGAGATATTTTGCTTATTATGGGAAGACAAGTGAGTATCAATCATTTTAAAGATAGCTATAAGGAGATTACTTATGTTCAAGCGTAATGCTTTTCTGTTTGGTTACAATAAAAAAAGACGATTTATCGCGAGAGAATTAGAGAAAGAACCTCTCAATCTTATTTTGGTGGTTGATGATGAACCCTCTTATAACCAAGCCAAAGAAGATGGTTTTAGAGAAGTAGTTTTTATGGATTTGACCGATGATGAATTGTTAGAAAAATTAAAAATAAATGAGAATGATTATCTTGTTTGTGTGATGACCGACCACTATATGAATGTGTTTTTAACCCTTTCTTTGCACTCTATTTTCCCTAAAGCCATCATCTTGGCTCTTTCTGATTCTCCCCATACGACACAGAAATTAAAGATGGCAGGTGCAAGTCGAATCATCGACCTCTATCAGGTAAGTGCGAATCGTATTCATAATATGTTGCATAAACCTGTTACCACCAAGCTTATAGAACGACTCTTTTCACCTGAAGAGGAGTTCTCTTTTAAAGAGATAGAGATTCCTGAAAATTCGCCAATTGATGAAGTGATGGTTGATGATTTTGATTTCTCTTTACACAATGTTATTTTGATAGGGATGATAGATAAACGTTTAAGTAATCAGTTTATTTTTGTAACAAGTGGACTAGAGAACCGTTTTGATGTGGGTGATACACTTGTTTGTATTGGTTATAATGAAGATTTGGAGAGGTTTAAAGAGTTTATTCAACCAATGTAAATATGCTATAATCTTTTTTAATTATAAACCTTTAGGAGAAACATGATGGGAATTAAAATAGCAATTATAGGAGCAGGTAAATGGGGGCAGGCACTTTATCATGCATACAGTCAAAACAATGAAGTGGTTATTAATTCTCGTTCACCTAAAGAGATAGAAAACTTTGTAAGCCTAGAAGAGGCACTCTCTTATGAGTATTTGATTATGGCTATTCCAGCTCAGGCAGTGCGTTCGTGGATGGAGGAGAATTTTGTAGACCATGGGCAAAATATTTTGGTTGCAGCCAAAGGGATAGATACCTCAACAGGAAGTTTTTTAAATGAGGTTTATGGAAAGTATGTTTCTGATGATAGATTGGCATTTATTTCTGGTCCTTCCTTTGCCACAGAGGTTCAAAAATCTTTACCGACAGCCCTTAAAATATCGTCAAGCAATTTAGAACTAGCAGAGCTTTATGCCAATGCATTACCCTCGTTTATAAAAGGTTATGTTGATGATGATGTGGTGGGTGCAGAGGTGGCTGGAGCTTATAAGAATGTGATTGCCATTGCAGGTGGGGTTTGTGATGGTTTAGAACTTGGGAACAATGCACGTGCAGCGTTGATTTCTCGTGGTTTGGTAGAGATGACCCGTTTTGGTGAGAACTTTGGAGCGAAAACAGAAACCTTTTTGTCTTTGGGGGGAGCAGGAGATTTATTTTTGACAGCATCCTCTCAACTTTCACGAAATTATAGAGTGGGATTTGGCTTGGCAAAAGGTAAAAGCTTAGATGAAATTTTAGAAGAATTGGGTGAAGTAGCAGAGGGGATTCCTACCACCAAAGCGCTATTTAACATCGCACATAAAGAGAATATTTATCTCCCTATAGCCGATGAGGTTTATAAAATGTTAGAGGAGGGAAAGAGTCCATTACTTTGTGTTAATGATTTATTAAACTAAAGTTTTAATAAAATTTTGTTAAAATGTATTATTATTTAAGTCATTAGGAATTTTATTGTATAAAAAGTTAAGACGTAAAGTAAAAAAAGTTTTTAGAGAATTGTTGCTTTATCATAACAGTTCACTAGAATATAGGGCAAAAATTTTGACCCTTGTTGTGGCTGTGAATGGTCAAATCACTGAATGTGAAGAGGAGCTACTTTATAAAACAGCTTGTGATATTTATAATAACGATGAAGAGCGTTCAGAGATTTTGGTAGAGACAGTCAAAGAGTATTTTGATAAGATTATTACCAACAATGGCTTGGATTTTGAACATTTAGTCTTTCAGGTTGAATATGAGACCAAAGAGGTTCGTCGTTTTGCATCAAAGATAGATATCGAGGTTTTAACTAAGTTTCAAGAGTGTATAAGTGATGAAGAGGATAAAATTTATCAACAGAGAGTTCTCTCTTTTTTACAAGATTTAAAGGAGCGTTATGGCTAGTGGATGGGGTTGTCAACATTTAACAACATGTAATGAAGAGAAAGAGTGGTGTAGACTGCTTAAACACAAGTGTGAACCAGGTTGTAAAGGGTGTGTACTCTATGGAAAGTTTACCTTTACACAAGAGAACATGCCCTTTATTGAAGAGCATGAGGAACGAAAAGTTAAAAATCGTTCAGATAATCCTTTAGGATAGTAGGGCTTTTACGCAAACGTTAATACGACCACCATCTGCTTTACTCCCAAGGGTGGCTTTTGCTGTCCCCATAACTTTTCCCATATCTTTCATAGAGGTAGCACCTACCTGAGCGATGATCTCTTTTAGTGTAGCTTCTAACTCCTCATCGCTCACCTGTTCTGGTAAGTATGTTTTTATAATCGCCAATTCAGCCAGTTCTTGCTCTACCAAGTCATCTCGACCTGCATCTTTAAACTGTCCCATAGCATCTTCACGTTGTTTTGCATATTTAACCAAAATAGCCTCTACATCGGCATCGGTTACTTCTCTTCTTTCATTGACTTCAATATCTTTAACAGCCACTTGAATGTTTCTTAAGGTGTTTCTTTTTTGAACATCTTTTGCTCTCATAGCATCTTTAATATCTGATTTGATTTGTGCATTTAAATTCATCTATATATCTCCTAATTTTGGAAAGATTATACTATAATGAAATAAAATTTTACAAGAAAAGAAGTGTTAATGGAAAGCGTTAAACAAATAGTGATTAAAGATAAAACATTTAATTTAAAAGATATCAAACAGTTGTATCCAGCTGTTTTGGTTAAAACAGGTATTGAGGAAGAGACGACAGAGATGAGTTTGGAGTGGATAGATATAGAATCTAAAGGACGGGTTGAAATAGCTGGTTATGGACTCTTTGTGCGTATTTCTGAGGAAGAGAAATATTCCTTTATTTATAAAAATAGAGAGGCATTAAATGAGGCGATAGGAAAGGTTGCAGAACAGATAAATCAATAATTTTTATAAATATTATAATAATAATTTTTTTTTATATATTTTTATACTTTAAATGGTACTTTTTTAAGTAAGATTAGTCTATCATGTGTTTAATTAATTTGGAGAGCCAATGAGTACCTTTCAATTTTTACTTTTACTAATCACCGCAGTTATTTTTATTTTATTTTTTAAACAATTATTTTCAGGTTCTTTTCCTAAACGGGGTTTAGATTATGAAGCAAATAATGAGAATGACCAGATAGGTGGTATTTCTCAAATGGATAAAACTTTTTCTACCCCTGAACCTATGTTGTCAAGAGTGGGACAACTCATTAATATGGCTGATACAGCCATTGGTAATGAAAACTTTAATGAAGCAGATAAAGCATTGTCTAGTGCATTGATTTTAGAACCAGAGAATCAAGAGGTACTGTTTAAGTATGGTTTTGTTTTGATTACACTTGAAAGATATACAGAGGCAAAAGAGACCTATTTAGAGCTTCTTATGTTAGATGAAAATGATGATCAAGTCCATGTAGCATTGGCAAATGTATTGCATAAACTAGGGGAAAATGACGAGGCGATTGTTCACCATGAAAAAGCTATTCAATTAGATGGCAACTATGCCCCTCACTATTTTAACTATGCAAACACACTCTACTATATGGATAAGAAAGAGAGGGCATTAGAACTCTATAAACGTGCTTTTGAATTAGATAATTCATTGGAACCTGCTAAAAAAATGATTAAAGAGCTTTCAAATGGGTAGTAACTGTTTTTTAAGACAAGAAGCGACTTCTGAAATCATTTCAAATGTTGCAGATTTTTGTTCTGAGTGTTATGAGGTGATTGTACCTAGTCAAGTAATTTTTTATGATATGGATAATTATCGTTTTATTTGTAAATCTTGTCAAGAGAGTATAAACAAACAATTAGAAAAAAACTGTGAAGCACTCAACACTGAAAATAGTCCATTATTTAATTAGAGAATCTTTTTTACTATGACGTATTATATTATCTTTAGCTTCACTATAATGCTAGTATCTTGGTTTATTTTTTACCAAGTATATTCCACTCGCTATAAACTTTTTGTTAAATCTTTTCTCGATTCAAACAATAATATTATAGTTGTATATGATAAAAACTCTATCACCATGATTAATGATATTGGATTGAAGTTTTTTGGTTTCTCTTCGGTTCAAGAATTTAAAGCTTCCCATTCCAGTATAAGCGATTTGTTTTTAGAGGAGGAGGATTGTTACGATAAATATACCGATGGTAAATATTGGATAGAGAAAATTGAACAGTCACCTTCTAAAAGTGTTAAGGTAAAAATTGTTTCTAAAGAGGACAATTCAAACCACTATTTTCATATTAAAATTTCAAAAATGAAGTTTTCCAGTCAGTATCTGCTTTCGTTTAATAATATCTCAGCCATTATGCATGAAAAACAGGCGATTAAGAAGTTAGCTGAGTATGACCCTTTAACAAAAATATATAATCGTGTCAAAATAAATGATGTCTTTATAGATGTTTTTTATGATGCTACACGATACAATAATGAGTTTTCAGTGATACTCTTAGATATTGATTTCTTTAAAAGTATTAATGATACTTATGGACATAATGTCGGAGACAAAGTTTTGGTTGAGTTGGCAAGGCTAATTAATATGAACCTAAGAGCTAACGATACATTTGCTCGTTGGGGAGGGGAAGAGTTTTTGATTATATCAGAGAAAACGATGGTCAATACTGCGCGTCAGTTGGCTTCAGGGCTTAGAATAGAGATAGAAAGATTCTCTTTTGATACTGTTCAAAATATCACTTGTAGTTTTGGTGTGACCCAATTTAAAGCAGGTGATACACAGCATAGATTGATTGAACGGGTTGATACAGCTTTGTATGAAGCCAAAGAAAATGGTCGAAATCAGGTTGTGGTAAAATAAGTTATGGCATTAAGATAGCTCAAATTATTTAGCGTTCTCTTTTTATAGGCAATATCAAAGGCTGTTCCATGATCAACAGAAGTTCGTATAATGGGTAAGTTAAGTGAGATATTAATCCCCTCATCAAAGTAAAGAGCTTTCAGTGGGGCTAACCCTTGGTCATGATACATTGCCACAAAATAGTGATGATTTTTACGAGAGTTTGGGGTAAAGGCAACGTCTGGTACAAGTGGTAACGTATAAACCTCTTTTCCTATTTTTTGATGTGCTATCTCTCTGGCTTCCTCTATGTACTTCTCTTCATCTCCTAGTACTCCATCATCCCCTGCATGGGGGTTGAGTCCAAGTAGTCCTATCTGTTCATTTTTTTCTAAATTTTCACCAATATTCTCATAAAAATCTATTAAAAATTCAGAGAGTTTCTGCACATCTTTCACCTCATTTGCCACTTGATGTAGAGGAATGTGTTCAGTATACAGTGCAACATACATTTGGGGACAACCCAGCATCATAATGGCAGGGGCAAAGAAAAATTCACGCAAGGCATCGGTATGACCTTTAAATGTAACTCCTGCTAATTCCCAAGCTTTTTTATGGATAGGTAGGGTCATTAATCCATCTACCTCCATGGTTTTTGTTAGTTCAACAGCTTTTAGAAAAGAGGCAAAACTGTAAACGCCACTCTCTTTCGTAACCCTGCTTGGTTGAATGGTAAATTTTTTTGATATTTTTCTAACATGATTGAAATCAGAGGGGATGGGTAAATTTAAAAGTTCAGAAGCTTGTTTGAGCATCACTCCGTCTATGCAGTAAAGAGGATCTATTATCTTTTTGATGGTATCATGGTTTTCCAATGCCAATTGGATACCTATCCCATTTAGGTCTCCAATACTAATGGCAATTTTTTGACGTTTTGACATCTGTTTAACGGATAAGTAGAGAACGCATGTCTAAAATGGCTTGTTCTAAACCTGTAAAAATAGAACGGGCAACAATGCTTTGACCAATATTTAGCTCCTCTATGGTTTCTATCTCTGCAATCTCTTTAACATTTTGATAATTAAGCCCATGTCCAGCAGCCACTTTCAGTCCCATCTCCATGGCATCACAACTTAAAGTTCGTAGGTTACTAAGTTCCATCTCGATAAGCTGTGCCAACTCTTTTCTTGGGAGTTCAAGTTCAGGTATGTTGTGGTGGGTATTGGAAAGGTTACTGTAGAGCATGGCATAAAGGTTTGCATACTTTCCTGTATGAAACTCTATCCACTCAACATTGAGTTCTTTTGCCATCTCAATATTTTCTAACGTTGGATCAATAAAGAGTGAAACTTCTATCTCTTTGTTTTGAAAACGCTCAATGGTCTCTTTTAAATGTGTGGTGTCCATTAAAATATTTAATCCACCTTCTGTTGTCACCTCTTCCCGTTTTTCAGGAACAATGGTTACTCTATGGGGGCGTAGTTCACAAACAATATTTATGATTTCAGGAGCTAAGGCACATTCTAAGTTAATAGGCAGTGATGAATGGTAAATAATATTAAGTGCATCTATGTCTTGAATGTGTCGTCTGTCTTCACGAAGGTGGATGGTGATTTGGTCTGCACCTGCTCGTTTTACTATGCTTAGTGCATCTAATGGATTTGGGTCAGCTATCATTCTAGCTTCCCGTAACCCTGCTATGTGGTCAATGTTTACACCTAGTTTCATTTTGGATTTTTCCTTATATAGTAATATTATTTAAAATTTTGATTGAGAGAGAGTTCTCTCTTCTTTCTTAACTAAATCTTTAATCCAAATTGTACCATTTTTCATTTCATCTTCACCTATAACAGCACAAAATCTTGCATTAACTTTGTCAGCACCTTTAAGATGTGCTTTTAGTTTTTTAGGTGCATATTCTACGGTAACTTTGTCGGTGGTTCTTTTTGAAGAGGCAAGAGGGAAGAGGCTGTCAATGGCTTCTTCATCCATCGCACCCAAATAGTAACCTTCTCGTACCACTTCAGGCATCTGAACCAGTTCCATAATTCTCTCTATTCCCAAAGCGAAACCAACAGCAGGGGTGGGTTTTCCATCTAAGAACTCTACCAGCTTGTCATAACGTCCACCACCTGCAATGGCTGACTGTGAACCGATGTCGTTGCTTACAAATTCAAAGGCTGTTTTGGAGTAGTAGTCCAAGCCACGTACCAAGTGTGTGTCCACTTCATATTCTATATTTTCACTGTTAAGTAATTTTTCAAGTTTTTTGAAATCGCCATCACAACTATCACAAAGGTTGCTGATAAGTTTAGGGGAATCTTTTAAGAGTGTTTGACATTTTTCATTTTTACAGTCAAGCACACGGATAGGGTTTGTCCCAATCCGTCGGTTACAATCTTCACAAAGTTCATCTTTACATTCGGTCAAAAAGTTAATAAGGTTTTCACGATAAGGTGGCATACACTCAGGACAACCCAATGAGTTGATTTGTAAGGTATAGCCTATCCCTAGAGCTTTAAAAATATCACCAATCATCTGAATAATGGTAAAATCTTCATAAACAGAAGCCTCTCCAAAACTTTCACAACCAAACTGGTGGAATTCTCTTAAACGCCCTTTTTGAGGTCGTTCATAACGGAACATCGGTCCATAGTAATAAAACTTAAACTTCTCATTTTGTCGTCGGTCAAGTTTGGCTTGAACAAAAGAGCGAACCACCCCAGCAGTCCCTTCAGGACGCATACAAACATCGTTGTCCCCTTTGTCCATAAACTGATACATCTCTTTCCCTACGATGTCAGAGCTTTCCCCAACAGAGCGTTTAAAAAGTTTTGTTTCTTCTAATATAGGTGTTTCTATGTAGGAGTAGCCATATCTCTTAGAGATACCAATAGCAGTTGTAACGATATGCACAAATCGTTCACTCTCCTCAAAAGTAAGGTCTTTCATTCCACGAAGTGCGTTTATCATTTTCATTCCTATTTTTTATTTTTGGAAGTATACTGTTTATTTTATAAAATTGCATAAGGCTTTCACGAATATTTCTTATCGCTGATTTTTTGAAGTAGTTTTCCAATGCTTAAGCTTTTTTCTTAGTTAAAAAGCATAAGGTTGCACTCTACACTTTAAGTTAAAATATATTATAATTCATTATAACATTTAGGAGTTAAGATGGAAGACTCAAATCGTAATATACTTATTGGTTTTATTGACAATCAAAATATTAAAGAAGAAAATATTCAAAAAGCTTTAAAAAAAACAGCTGTTATTCCTAGTTCATTATCATGGTTTAATTTTATAGAAAAACTTTTACTTTGGTTTGGGGCTTTGTCTTTGGCATTTGCTGTGATGTTTTTTATGGCTTATAATTGGACAGCATTGGGACATTTTTCTAAGTTTGCTTTGGTTGAGGGGCTTATGCTATTGAGCATAGGGTTTTACTTGTATTTGGGAGGGGAGAAGCTTTCAGCAAAGGTGATGCTTATGGTTTCTACTATTTTACTTGGGATTCTTTTGGCTTTGGTAGGGCAAACTTATCAGACAGGGGCTGATCCTTGGCAACTCTTTTTTTATTGGGCTATATTGATGTTACCATGGGCTATAGTCGGACGTTTTTCAGCCCTGTGGATATTTTGGATTCTACTTATTAATGTGGCTATATCTCTTTATATTAAAACCTTTGGACAACTTTTCTCTTTTTATTTTTACTCTGAAAATTCACTTATCTGGATGTTTTTTACTTTCAATACTTTTGTTTTGTTGGTTTGGGAGTCTTTAAAGGGTAGTTTTAAATGGCTTAACAGCGCTTGGGCTATTCGATTGCTTGGTTTTGTGAGTATGGTAGCCATTACATGGTTGGCACAAAGTTTTATATTGGAAGGAAAGTTAACCCCATTGACCTTATTTATTTGGCTAGGTTGGGTAGCAATGATTTACTATCTTTATAGAGTGAAGGATATAGACCTTTTTATGTTGTCACTCGCTTCTCTTAGTTTTTCTATTGTGGTTGTTAGTTTTCTTATAGATTTTCTTTTTACTAAAGGAGACTCTTCTGGTTTGGCAATTATACTTTTTATTGCTATGGTTATTATAGGGCTTGGAGCAGGTTTTGCATCTTGGTTAAAGTCTATTCAAAAGGAGGCATATTATGACTTATCAGAGTAGAAAAAAAGTATGGAAACTCTTGGTTAAACATGATTTAATAGAGGGTGAAGTGGCTGAAAATGAACCTGAATCTCCTTGGTACATTAAACTGTTAGTTTCTATTTCTGGTTGGTTTGGTGCATTTTTTTTGGTGATTTTTTTAGGGGGAGTTTTTGGGTTGATTTTAGGAAGAAATATTGAAGATTTTTCCCTTCTTTTACTTTTTATGGGTGGAGGCTTAATTTTCTTTGCTTATATATCATTTAAAGGGAAACAAAATGACTTTTTAGAACATTTTATGTTGGCATTGAGTATTGCTGGGCAGACGATGGTTATTGCATCGTTATTTTTTATGTTTGAGAATAAATTAGATACAGGAATTATCTTTGTTATTGTTATTTTTCAAGCTTTTTTAATGTGGACGATACCAAATTATATACATCGAATACTCTCTTCCATTTTTATGACATTGGCTTTTTCTTACTACTGCTATAGTGTAAATGAACCTTTGCTCCCTCTTATACTTTTAATTTTTGTGGTTGCATGGTTATGGATGAATGAATTTCACTTTTCTGAACGAAAAAAGATGGAAGCCATCGCTTATGGACAGACAGTTGCTTTGTTTTTGTTAAAGTATACACTGATGGGTTCAGCCTATTATCTTTTTCTAGCCTTCGATTACAAAGATACTCTATTTAATTTTTGGTGGGTTGAGTCCATTACAATGTTAACACTTCTCTATGTTCTTTGGATGATTTTGAAAGAATCTCAAAAAAAATATGATATTAAGACCATTTTACTGTTACTTGGTGCTGTTGTGCTTTTAGGTTTTCTTTCCTTTAAAGTGGGTGGCTTGACATTAGGGATGATATTATTACTTATCGGCTTTGCACACTCTCATCGTTTATTGATGGGCTTGGGTATTTTTTCATTGTTGGCATTTTTATCTTACTATTATTATTTTTTAGGTGAAACACTCATGGCTAAAGCAGAGGTTTTAGCCATAATAGGTTTGGTTTTGTTATTGAGTCGTTGGCTTATGAAACTGCTGTTAAAAAAGGAGGTATTAGATGTATAGAGTTATAGCTTTTTTATCACTAATTGTGATTTTGGCTTTGGTTAATTGGTCGATTTATAAAAAGGAATTACATATTAAAAATGGAACGGTTGTTTACCTAAAACTCGTACCTGTTGACCCACGTTCACTTATGCAAGGTGATTATATGGCTCTACGTTTTGATATGGCAAGAAAAATTTATAACAAATTGCAAAAAAAAGAAAATCACTACAGTTGGCGACACAATGCTGATGCAAAAGATGGTAAAGTAGTCGTTGGTTTAAATGAAAAACGTATCGCTTCATTTGTAAGGTTAGAGAAAGGGGAAGAGTTAAAAGAGAATGAGTTGCTTTTAGACTACCGTGTAAGAAACGGAGCTGTTAAATTTGCAACCAACGCTTTTTTCTTTGAAGAGGGTTTGGCTAAGAAGTATGAAAAAGCGAAGTATGGAGAGTTTAGAGTAAATGCAAAAGGGGAGTTGCTGTTGGTGGCGTTGGTTGACAAAAATGTAAGAGAGCTTTAGTACAAAGACATCTCCATATTATCTTGCTCCATACTCTCTTGTTCTATATATGTTTCATCTATAATTATTTCTTGAGGAATCTCTTCAGGGTAGCTATCGAAAGATGTTTCAACAACAGCATTATTTAATTCTACCGATAAGGTTTCTAATAAATCTTGAGGAGGTATGGTATCAAATTCAGACTCTATATATGAGTCATCAAATACCTCTTCTACTCTCTCGGCAACTATCTCTTCTTGGTAAGGTACTACTTCTTGATAATTCTCTTTTTTTATAGCAGTAATCTCTTTTTTATGAGGTTTAGGTTTAAAAGATGGAGTAACTATTGGTTTTTTATTGGTTGATGGTAGTGTAAACTCTTCATTATTACTAATCTTTTCTATAGATGTGTCGCTGTTTTCATATTTTGCTGTTGTCTCTATCAGCTTTTTTTCTAATGATTGTTTCTCTATCTCTATAGATTTTAAATTTTTAACAATTTTATTGGCTATATTTTGAAGTTCATCTTGAGTAAGTTTTGCTGTATTTTTTTGAGAAGGAGTTTCCTCTTTTATAAGTTCTTTATTCTCCTCTTGGATAACAATTTTTTTATTTTTAGTGGATTCTATAAGTTTATGTATAAAGTTTGGGTTAAAATAAAAAAAACCTCCTAACATAGATAGAAGCAATAAAAATAAAAAAAATTTATTTTTTATAAAAGAGAATGAAGCGCTCGATGTAGGTTGAGAAGAGCTATTTGCACTATAGTACAGTTCATTTTTCATAATATATCCTTATGCAATAATTTTTATTTTTTAATGTTAGATTTTATGTTTATATTGCTTAAAGTATCTTTATTATTATCTAAATAATAATTTTTATTTTTTAATAAAAAATTAATTATTTTATATATTATTTAAATTAAATTTTTATAAAATATTAAAAGAAGCCAATATGCTGTCAAATTCATCAGATATTTTAAGTCTAAATTGTTCATTTTCTTTTCTATACATGCTATTTAAAAGCATATGTACTTGGTCATTCTTTAGTTTTTCTCTGGACATTAAACCAAAGAGAAGGACATCTCTATTGTAAATTTTCTTCTCTTTCCCAATGATACTAATACGAAAAATAGTGTCTCTAACATTGATATTGTGGATTTTTATAATAGAATGTTTTAATAAAACAAGCATGTATTCATCATTTTTATGAAGTTCCCCCTCTTCTACTTTAGAAGGAAAATGAGCAGTTACTTTATGATTTTTAATATCAAATTCAACTTCTTGATAAGAGGTTTGGTCTTGTTTGCTGGTATAAGAGTATGAGTACCATTTTCCGTTTAATGTACAAAAATTATTAATGAATTCATTTAGAGGGACTGAAATTCTATCTAAAAACTTAATTTCAAAAGTTAGTTTATCTACAAGGTTTGGATCCTGAGTTACCTCGACATTGTCATCCAACTGGTTTTGCATTTTATACATGGCAAAATTATGATTTTTTATCCAAAGAATTTTAGAATAGATGGTTCGACTTTGATGAATCATTTTAACCTCTATACCATTGTGTTTAATATATTCAATTTTGGAGATGCTTTTTTCATTTAAAATGGAATTATCCTCAACAATAAAAAGATAAGTTAAAGTTAATTTATCTTTTCTAACCATTTCAAGTTGTGTTTCCAGTATGGGGTTCTTTTCATCAAGGATAGAGATACTTTCTGAACCAAGCACATAAGAGATGACGGCTTCCACCTTGGTCTCTTTACACATCTCTTGAAAGGAGAGAAGAATTGATTCTCGTCGATTGTTTATGACATAGTTACTATGATAAATGGCTTTTTCTAAAAGTTGAACATAACTTTGATATTCATTAAGAACAATGTCAAAATACATATTGGTTGCAAAGTTTTTGTTAATATCATAGTGATGGATATCTCGTCCTAAGGCAGAAATTTTATCTGTAAAGTTTTCTAAGAAAAAATCTTTTTCAACCACACAGTTATAACTGAAGTCATCAGCAACAATAAGATTTGAAAAATTAAGTTTATGTGCATATTTTTGCTCTTCATCTTCTGTAAGCTTTTCAGAAGTTAAAAGAGCCATAAATGCTTTTGGCTCACCACATCCAGCGTCGATACATTGTGCGACACCAAAGACTTTAATCTCTTTTTTATAGACATTGACAGAATTTTTGAAAATATAGTGCATATAATCAAACTCATTTTTTACAGTGATATAGGTGATGTTGTTATAATGTTTTATATCTCCTCGGTATGTCATGTCGGAAGTGTATAAATCTGAACTAAGTTCAACATTAAGGTTGTCATTTAAATTTGGATAGTTTATCTCAAAAAAAGAGAGTTTTTTTTCTGAAATATTTAAAAAATAGATATATTTCATCTGATTTGGAGTATTAGGATTTTCTTTTTCGGCTAAAAAAAGGTCTACTCTGGCTTGAAACTTTTCTAAAGACCAATATTTAAAAGCATTCAGTGGTAAAAGTAGTTCTCCATTTAGTTTGTACTCTTTAATTTTAAATGAAGAGAGATGAAAATTATTGGGTTTCTTTGTTTTTTTAGCCAACCAGTTTTTAATGGTTTTTTTACGACTATTTTTTTTATGTTCGCTTGTATGATTGGAGAAGTAATGGATAAGTTTTTCTTCATCTTCTTTAAATATATATTGGTAAATATACATTATTTTTTCCCCAAACTCTATCCATGAATCATTTTTTTTCCCATTTTTCACTTTTTTTCCCCTTTAAAAAAGACAAATTTCTATAATTTTCCCCAAATTTCTCTTTATTTTCTTAAATTGTATTGAAATTTCTATAACAGATAATTTATTTTTCCAAAAAGTAGAGAAATAGTTGAAAAGAAGTTTATACGTTTTAAAATTAGATTACAGTAAAATTGTAAAAATTAAAATAGGAGAGAATTATGAAATTATTATCTATTCCAGCATTCTTAGGGCTTTTGCTTTTGGTTCTCTACGCACAAAGTAAGGATGAGGAAAATATAAACGTTTATTTGGAAAATAATCCTACTGTAGAATATGTTAAATTAATTAAAAAAAATGAGGTTTTTACTGCCAACCGTGAAGAAAATTCAACGCTGGATAAAGATAGATTAAAAATTGATATGGGTATGGATATTAACACCACAAGAGATAAAGATGTTGTCTTGACAGTTTCTGTCAAAAATTTAAATGAGGAGGAGGGGTGTAACTATTTTTGGAGAGAAGGGAAGAAGTTTTTAGGAGTGGGTGATTCTATCTCTGTCCCTTTTAAAAAAGGGAAACATACAGTTTCAGTCAAGATAAAAACTACCAATGGTCGAGAAATAAATGCAAGTAAATCCATTACAGCATGGGAATATACAAAAGAAGCGACACTCTATTTTGATGAAAAAACAGGTGAATTTATACATAAGAAGGTGCGTACTTATGACCATAAAGGTAACTTGATTCAGGTAAAAGGTAAAGATTTTTTAAAAACATATACTTACGATAAAAATGGGCAAGAGATAGAGATGCACTATGATGATTATACGGATACAGAATATAGTAGTAGTTCCTCTTCTGAATATGATGAAAATGGTAATTTACTTAAAAATGAAAGTGTTGACGCTGATGGTAATGTGATGTGGAGTGAAATCAATGAATATAATGAACAAAATGAAACGATTTCATCTAAAATGGGAGAAGATGAAAACAGTTTAGAAGAAACAGTCTATCATGGTGAGTACACTGAAGAAAATGAAGAGGAATTGATTGAAGAGAATAATAATAAATTTGTTTATGATGACAACGGAAATATTTTAAAAAGTGAATACTTATATGAGACAACAAGGGTGACTAATGAGATGACATACAATGAAAACAATCAAACCTTAACAGAGATAAGAAAAAGTGATGATGGTAACTATAGTTATGTAAGAAGTGCTAAATATACTTATGATGACAATGGAAATATTGCAACACTTGACAAGAAGTGGGGAGAAAATGGTAACTACAGTTATGAGATAAAGTATAAATATACTTATGATGCTAAGGGAAATATTGCAACCCTTGAATCAGAAGAGACTGAGAATGGAAAGGTAGGATGTCACTATATGACAACCTCTACTTATAATGAAGAGGGGTATGTTTTAAAAGAGAGTAATAAAGTATTTTCAGGTGATTGTCAATATGATGTGTTTAATTTATATGTCGAAAATATTTATGATAAAGAGGGAAATATAATTGATAAAAAATCTAAAAAATATACAAAAGAGAATGAGAAAGAGATAAAAGATGAAATTGCTGAGATGCACCGTACTATGAAGACAGAAAAGTATTACAGTAATGAATTGGATGATTAATTTGTTGATATTATAATTTTGTTTGAACAATAAGCCAAATTCGCTATAATCACGAAATTATAATTTAGACAAAAGGTGACATAATATGGCAATAGAAACAGTAAATTCTACAGAAGAGTTTAAAGCGTTAGTAGCAGAAGTAACAGGACAAGAAGGTTATAGACAACCTATCGCATTTGGTATTTCTAGAGTGGATAGAGGTCAAAAAAATGCTGAAAAAATTTTACAAGCAAATTATCCATTAATTAACTGGAATGAAAACTTTGGTTCAGCAGCAGTGTTTATTAAAGCACTTCAAGAATCAAATTGTGATGTTGATTTTTCAGGTTCAGAGTTTGTAACAACCATCAATGACAAGTTTATAGCAAATGCCATCTCTGCTTTTGCACCTTATGTTGGTGAAGCGATTGGTGATGCACATAAAAATGTACAGGTGGTTAAAGCATTATCGGCTACTGAAGATGTGGCAAAAAACTTTAGAATTACTTTCTTATTTGAAGACTCAGCATCTCAGAGTGTTGAAGCAGTTTATTTAAAGCTTTATGCACTTTCTCAAAGTAAAGTGGCATTAAGAGGTGTAAACCTTGACGGTGCATTTGGAATCCTTTCTAACGTTGCATGGGTTGGAAACACCCCTTACGAACTAGAGTACCTTAGAGACAACGAAATAGAGATGAAACTTAACGGTACATTCCCAACCATTGATTCTGTAGATAAATTCCCAAGATTCTTACAGCATATTATCCCTGCTGATAACACAAGAATTTTAGAAGCTTCAAAAGTAAGAATGGGTGCTCAACTTGCAGGTGGAACAACTGTAATGCCAGGGGCTTCATACATCAACTTTAATGCAGGGACACTTGGACCTGTTATGGTTGAAGGTCGTATCTCTAGTTCTGCTATTGTTGGTGCTGGTTCAGATGTTGGTGGGGGAGCAAGTATTTTAGGTGTTCTTTCTGGAACAGATGGAAATCCTATCTCTATTGGTGAAAACACCCTTCTTGGAGCAAACTCAACTTGTGGTATTCCATTGGGTGATGCTTGTATTATTGACGGTGGTGTGGCTATTTTTGCTGGAACAAAAGTAAAAATTGCACCTGAGCAGTTGGCTCTTATTAACGAAGCAAACCCAGAGGCAAATTTAGAGTCTAAAACAACATTTAGAGCCGATGCACTTCAAGGTTTAAATGGTCTTCACTTTAGACAAAACTCGACAACAGGTGAGATTGTTGTTAACAGAAGTACCAGAGAAGTTAAGCTTAACGCTGACCTTCACTAGAGGCTTAAGTATGGAAGAGTTAGCGATTGAAAAACGAGTTTTTCTTTTAGCCATCTCCAAAAAGGAAGAGGGTGAAAGTATGAAAAATATTCTAGCCATGCTTGTTGAAACAGGGATGTTTAATGCCAAAGAGGGAAAGAAAGTTTTAGAAGAACTACGTAGTGCAAACTACGTGGTGGGTGAAAACCTCTCTATGACAGGTGTTATCGAAGCAGATAAGGCAGAGAAAGAGTTTAAACAGTAGGGACAATCCCCCCGTGGTTGTTCCGTTGTTTAAATATTTTATTAGATATCGAAATATTGGACAAGCACAGGGCGTTGTCCCTACAAAGGATATAAAATGCGAGTAGACAAATGGTTAGCATCGGTTAATGTTATTAAAAGAAGAACCATCGCTTCTGATATGGTGAAAAGTGGTGTGGTGTTTATTAATGGACTTAAAGCAAAGGCAAGTAAAAACGTTGCTATTGGAGATAAGATAACCATTGAGTACCTTAAAGGTCCAAAAGAGTTTGAAGTACTACAAATACCCAGAACCAAAACCATCCCAAAAAGCAAAAAAGAAGAATACGTAAAAGATTTGTAGGGTGTAGTCTCTGACTACACCATCAAAACCAAATTTAGAATATTTATATGTTTGAAATATGTATAAAATGGTGTAGACGGGGTCTACACCCTACGGAGGTAAAATATGAATACAAAAGAACAATTTGAAAAATTATTTAATAATCAATTAGAGACAGACGAAGCACGAAAGTTTCTAATAGAACTTTATGAAAAAGGGGAAACCTTTGAAGATATAGCCATTTCAGCTTCGGTGATGCGAGACCATTCAGTAAAATTACCTATTTCTGACATACTTCAGGAACAAGCCATAGATATAGTGGGGACAGGTGGAGATAAAAGTGGAAGCTTTAACATCTCAACTACGGTTTCGCTTCTTTTGGCTTCATTGGGTTCGGTGGTTGCGAAACATGGAAACAGAAGCATCACTTCAAATTCTGGTTCAGCTGATGTTCTTGAAACTTTAGGAATCAATCTAAACTTAACCCCTGAACAGCAAGTTAAAATGTTAGAAGAGACAGGGTTTTGTTTTATTTTCGCACAAAATCATCACCCTGCAATGAAACATATTATGCCGATACGAAAATCTATTGAGCATCGAACTATCTTTAATATTTTAGGACCACTGACCAACCCTGCTGGAGCTAGAAAGTACCTTTTGGGTGTTTTTTCACCTGATTACATTGAGCGAATGGCAAAAGCACTGTTAGAGCTGAATGCAAGTAGAGCTTTTGTAGTGAGTTCAGATGATGGGATGGATGAGATAACCTTAGCCACAACCACGCAGTTTGCCTATGTTGAAGGGGGAATTGTCTCTCATGGTACGATTGACCCTGAAGCCTTTGGATTTAAAAAAGCGACCAAAGAGCAGATACTGGGTGGAACAGCCACCGAAAATGCTCAAATAACAAGAGATATTTTTTCAGGTGAATCAACTGACGCTCAAAGAGATATTGTTATTATCAACGCAGGGTTTGCACTCTTTACCGATGGAAAAGCAAGAGACATTCAAGAAGCCTTTGAAATGGCAAGAATGGGACTAGAAAGTGGAAAAGCCAAAGAACATTTAAATCTTATGGCAAAAGTTTCAAACGGATTTGCGTAGGGTGTAGTCCCCGACTACACCGTCAAAACCAAATACAAACTTTTTAAATAATTAAAAATATATAACACGGTGTAGACGGGGTCTACACCCTACAGGAACATAAATGAAAGAAATCATAGCATCAGAAAATGAATTAAATGTAGTTATTGATTATTTAAACACTATTGTCCCCAGTGATGCCATACTTTTTTTTACAGGAAACCTAGCATCAGGGAAAACCACTTTAACTGCAAACATTGCCAAAGCAAAAGGGATAGAGGGGGAAGTGACCTCTCCCACCTTTTCACTACAACAATGTTACGATGAAAACCTTTTTCATTATGACCTCTACCGTATAGAAAATTCAGAGTTTATGGAACTTGGGCTTTTTGAAGAGTTTGACAAAGAGGGATGGCACATCGTAGAGTGGGGTGATGATGCTTTAAAAACATTTTTACTCTCTGCTGGATACGATGTGTTTACCGTCACCATTAGCCCTTTTGAAGATAGAAGAAAATATTTAATAGAAAAGGATGAATCATGATACACACCCTTGAAGCCAAACATCTCTCTAAAACCATAAAAAAAACCACCATTGTTCATGATGTCTCGGTTAAAGTCTCCTCTCGTGAAATTGTAGGACTTTTAGGTCCAAATGGGGCAGGAAAAACAACCTCTTTTTATATGATATGTGGTTTAACCGATGCAACATCTGGTTCGGTTTATATAGACAGTGAAGAGGTAACAAAGATGCCTTTAAGCACCCGTGCAAGAATGGGAATAGGGTATTTACCTCAGGAATCAAGTATTTTTAAAGACCTCTCGGTTGAGAATAACCTTCAAATGGCAGCCGAAGCGATGAAAATAGATAGCAAGGTAGCCTATGAACGTATTGAAAACCTATTACAACTTTTTAACATAGAACCGATAAGAAATAGACTAGGTGTACAGCTATCTGGTGGAGAGAGACGAAGGGTTGAGATAGCCCGAGCTTTGGTTGCTGACCCTAAATTTTTACTTCTTGATGAGCCTTTTGCAGGGGTTGACCCCATTGCTGTCGAAGATATACAAGGGATTATTCGAGAACTCATTAAGTTAGATATGGGTGTACTGATAACCGACCATAATGTTCGTGAGACCTTGGGTATTTGTGATAGGGCTTACGTGATGCGTAGTGGTGAGATGTTGGCATCGGGTACAAGTGAAGAGATTAAAAAAGACCCGAATGTTATTAAGTATTACTTGGGGGAGAATTTTCATTTTTGATAGTGTAGGGACAATCCCCCTGTGGTTGTCCGTTGTTACAATGTTCAATACAGTTTGAAAATTAATAATTTTTAATTTATGCCACTATCGGACAAGCACGGGGGCATTGTCCCTACAAGTGTAAACATCCTTCAATGTCACCAAAATACACAATTTTTTCTATAGGTGACACTCTTTCTTTTATAATAACACTTTATGAGATGTATAACGGAAAACTAAGGGCTTCTAAGCTATAATCCACAAAAATATTTTGTAACAGAGGATGGATAAATGGAAACACCATGGACTTTTATAGGAGTGTTTACTGGTCATGGGACAGCTTTAATGGTTGTTCACTTACTTTTAGTAGCAGGTCTTATTTTATTTCTAGCTAAATCAGCAGCGTCAACAATGAGAGCAGTACCAACAGGAACTCAGAACTTTATGGAGGCATTTATCGAAGGTGCTATCTCTATGGGTAAAGACACCATTGGTGAAGAGAAAGCTAGAAAATATTTACCACTTGTTTTAACAGTTGGTCTATTTGTGCTTATCTCAAACCTTATTGGTATTATTCCAGGTTTTGAATCTCCAACATCAAACATTAATGTAACTTTACCATTGGCATTGGTTGTATTTATTTATTACAACTATGAAGGTATTAAAGAGAATGGTGTTGTAAAATACTTTGCACACTTTATGGGACCAGTTCCAGCACTTGCTCCACTTATGTTTCCAATTGAAATAGTTTCTCATATTTCAAGAATTATTTCATTATCGTTCAGACTTTTTGGAAATATTAGAGGTGATGATATGTTCTTAGGAGTATTGTTAATGTTAGTACCATATTTTGCACCACTTCCTGCGTATGTATTGTTGACTTTCTCTGCATTGTTACAAACATTTGTATTTATGATTCTTATCTATGTGTACCTTGCAGGTGCAGTAGCTATGGATGACGACCACTAAGTCTTGTTGCATAGTGAAAGGATAAAATGAACCATTTTTTATCTTTATTGATTAATTTTCTTCTCGGTGCATCATGGGCTTTTAGCTTTTTTGGTGCAACCGTTCTTTTCTTTATTTTTATAAAAGTAAATATTTTTTATGCATTGTTTACAGCATTGGTTGGTTTGATTCCAGGTGCATTTATGGTATTGCTTATAGAGTATTTTATTTTACATCAAGAGAAGTTAGCTGAGTTAAAAAAACAGACAAAACTTTTAGAAAAGTTAGTAAGCCAATCGTAATGATTGCTTACGCCATTACAGACCCCTCCACTTTAAATTTTCAAACATTAGAACAAGACTTAAAGAACAACTTTGCTCAAAAAGCAGAGATGATTGTCTATCGCGATAAATTTACCACAACTTATTCCTCAAATGCTAAACAATTTCTTCTTGAAGCTAAAAAATATAATTTTTCAAAAATACTTTTACATACAGACTATAAACTGGCACATAAGCTTGGTGCAGATGGAGTACACCTCACCTCTACACAGTTTGATAAGATAGCAGAAGCCAAGGCTTTAGGTTTGTTTGTCATTATCAGTACACATACTACAGAAGAAGCTTTTAAAGCCCAAAAGTTAGGGGCAGATATGTTAACTTTTAGCCCTATATTTACCACACCCAATAAGGGTGAACCGAAAGGGCTAGAAGAGCTTAAAAAGTTAGTAGAGCAACTCTCTATTCCTGTGATTGCCTTGGGTGGTATTGTGACCCAAGAGCAGATAGATTTGTGTGTAAAGAGTGGAGTAGAGGGGTTTGCTTCTATTCGCTATTTTGTTTAGTCTGATACAATGATGCTAAAGTTTAATATGTTCGTTGTAGGGTGTCGTTTTCCAACACACTAAATATTACACATAAACCCTCTCAATAACCTCCGTCAACAAAAACAAAACAGGTACAAAGATAAGTGTACTCAGCAGTATTAACGCTGTAACATCTTTTGGCTTACAGTTATAGAGTGAAGCTAGGTTAATGTTTGCAACAGCTAAGGGGACGAACATCTCCATAAGAATAACCCCTTGGACAAAGAGAGATAAATCTGTAAAACTTAAAATAATAGCTGTAGCCAAAGGGATAATGATGAACTTTTGTGTCATTACCGTAAAAAAAAGAGACTTTTTAATGGCTGTGAGTTTGATACCATAGAGAAAAGTTCCAAGTAGAAAGAGTTGAAGTACAATCCCTGCGTAAGCACCCATTTTGAAAAATTCATTGATTTGAGGGGCGATAGGAATCTCATTTATATTAACTAAAATTGCAATGACTGATGCAGGAATAATGGGGATTTTAACAATGTTAAAAAGAGATTTTTTAATCGAAAATGAACCACGTGAGTAGATATAAACTCCGATGATATACACAACGAAAACATTGGAGAGGTTGATAATGGTGGTGTAGATAACCGATTCCATACCAAAAAGAGCAATACCTAAAGGGATGCCAATATTTCCTGTATTTCCCACAAGCCCTGCAATGCTTATAATGGCTCTCTCTTTGGGGTCTTTTATAAATAGTTTTGCCAAATAGATGGTTGGAAAAAGAATAATAAAAATAATCGCAAAATAATAGAAAGGCAAAGTAAAATGTTCAGCTGAAAGCTTTGCACTTGAAAAACCCCAGACCGTTACAAAACCTTGTAAAAAATAGACAGAGAAGAGGGTTAAGGTTTTAGAATCCATCTCCTCTTTAAAAATACGCTTGGCAATATACCCAAGCAATATGAAAAAATAGACAAAGATAATAGAGAGTAGTGTTTCAAACATCTGTTAAGACCCAACTTTTAAAGAAATCATACTATAATCTTTTCAAAAACTAAAGGTATATATTGAAAGATATAATAATGTTTATCCCCATGGTTATTGTGGGTGGATTGTTTTACTGGTTTGTAAAAGATATAGGTGGATTAGATGGCATTTTGGCATTTATAAAAGAGTGGCAAATTGTAGGGTACATGATATTGGGATTTTTCTCATTTGGTGGTTCTTTGGTTTGGACAGCAGCAGCAGGTATGGCAGCAGCGTTAGGTGCGATGAATATTTATGTGGCACTGAGCGTTGGGATAGTGTTTAACTATATTGGAGACATGTTTCTTTTCTATCTTGGAAAATACCAAAAAGAGGAGATTAAACCCTATTTTGAAAAACATAAACGTAAAGTGGCACTTTCAACCTTGATTATGCGTAAGTACGGTATTTTGGCTATTTTTATACAAAAGTTTCTTTATGGGATTAAAACATTAGTTCCTATCTCTATGGCACTTTCCCGTTATGATTTCAAAAAATTTGGTTTTTATAATATTTTTGCTTCCATCTTTTTTGTCTCAGTGATTATGTTGGGAAGTTACTTTTCTGCTGAAAGTATTCGAGAATTTTTTGCTTACTTCTCTGAACATACATGGATTCCATTTGCCTTTTTAGCTGGGGTTATCGCCCTTATTTGGTATGGTATGGAACATCTTACAAGAAGAAAATAATGAATCTACCAACCATCATACTTCTGCGACATGGAGAGACACAATGGAATGTTGAGGGGAGATATCAAGGTGAACTTAACTCACCCTTAACCAAGAAAGGGAAACAACAAGCCAAAGAGAATGGACTGAAAGTTAAAGAATATCTATTGGCATTAGACTCCTTTAGGTTTCTCTCTTCCCCCCTTGGAAGGGCGAAGGAAACAACTTTTATTATTGCCAATATTTTGAATATTGATAATGATAAAATAGAATTTTTAGAGGAGATAAAAGAGTTTAACTATGGAAAATTTGAGGGGAAAACCAAGGAGTTTTGTCAAAGAGTATATCGAGAGGAGTATGAAGCCAGAGAGTCCAATAAATGGTCGTATGTTATTGAGGGTGGAGAGTCTTATGTTATGGTGACAGAGCGATTGAAAAAATGGTTAAAAACTTTAAAAAGTGATGAGGTGGTTCTTATGGTAGCACATGAAATGATAAATCGAGCTTTAAGAGGAATTTATTGTGAACTTAAAAATGAAAAAATGTTAACACTTCGTCAGCCTAATGATAGGGTGATAAAACTTGAAAATAGAGTTGAGTCAATTATAAACTAAATCTTTTTTGAATCCCTGAAAATAGATATTTAAAGGGATTTTAAAATGCATTTAAAAAAATTTCGGTATAATGTCACGAATATAACACATTTAAATACCTCATAATTTAAGAAGGAGTCTTCCTCTTGGCTACAAAAGATATCAACAAAAAACTAGATGAAATTTTCAAAACTTGTAAAAAAGGTGACCTTATAACCTTTGAAAACCTTGCAAAAGAGTTTGAAAAGCAACCCACATTGGTACAATCACGAAAAATTTTAAAACTCTCAAATGATACTAAAATTGCTTTGGTAACATCCTCAGAGTATGCAAAATTTCTTTCTGAAAAAGAGAGAAAAAGAAGGGCAATTGCACGAGAAAAAAATGCATTGGCTAACGAAGAAGAAGGGTTTGATTTCTTAAAAGAGAAAGAGCTTTTAGAGTGGAGTCGTTCGGACAGTCCTGTTCGTATGTATCTTCGAGAAATGGGAAAAATTCCATTGCTTACAAAAGAGGAAGAGATTTACTTAAGTAGAGAGATTGAAGCTGGTGAAGATGTTATTTTAGATGCCATCTGTTCAGTCCCTTATTTGATTGACTATATTCTTAATTATAAAGAGCCTTTACTTAACAGAGAACGACGTGTAAAAGAGTTGTTTAAAAGTTTTGAAGATGAAAAAGAGACCACAGATGATAAAGCTGAAGGTACAGAAGAGGAGATAGCAGCCCAAACAGCTGTAAAAGCAGAAAAAGGTGCAAACAAAAGGGTTAAACAAGTTGTTAGTAGTTTTAAAGCTTTGGATAAAGCAAAAAAAGATTGGTTAAAAAGTTTAGATGAATTAGAGCTTTTACTTGAGACTGAAGATTCTGCTGAAAAAAGACTTCATGAGCATATGAAAGTTGCTTTTAAAAAACAACAAGTGAAAATGGCATTAATTGATTTAGGACCTACTTCTAAGTTGATTAATGAGCTGGTTAAAGCGATGGAGACAGCACTTAAAAGTGATGATGGTTTTGATAAAGAGCTAAAAAGACTTGAATATAAATTACCACTTTTTAATGATTCTTTAAAAGAAAACCATCAAAAAATCTTGGGTAATATTTTAGAGATGGACAAAGAAGATATTACCGATGCTGTGCCTGAAACAACCATGGTAAGTACTTATGTTGAGATTAAAAAACTTTATGAGACCAGAGAAGCAAGTAAAGACAGCTTTAACCTTGACCCTGAAAAACTAGAAGAGATTTTAGGACAGATTCGTCGTGGTAAAGCCCGTTCAGAAGTAGCAAAAACTAGAATGGCGAAGTCAAACCTCCGTTTGGTTGTTTCTATTGCTAAACGTTATACCAATCGTGGTTTACCATTCCTTGACTTGATTCAAGAGGGGAACATCGGACTGATGAAAGCTGTTGATAAGTTTGAATACCAAAAAGGGTATAAGTTCTCCACTTATGCTACTTGGTGGATACGTCAAGCGATTTCAAGAGCCATTGCTGACCAAGCACGTACCATCCGTATCCCTATCCATATGATTGAGACCATTAACCGAATCAATAAAATTATCCGTAAAAATCTTCAAGAGACAGGGAAAGAGCCAGATTTAGATACCATTGCTAGAGAGGTTGGATTGTCTGTAGATAAGGTTAAAAATGTTATTAAAATAACCAAAGAGCCAGTCAGTCTTGAAACCCCTGTAGGTGATGAAGATGATGGTAGATTTGGAGACTTTATTGAAGATAAGACAACCATTAGTCCTTCTGATGCTGTACTTAAAGATGATTTGAACAATCAGATTGATGAAGTACTTGATCAGTTAAATGAGCGTGAAAAAGCAGTGATTAGAATGCGTTTCGGACTGCTTAACGATGAGAGTGATAGAACACTTGAAGAGATAGGGAAAGAGCTTTCAGTAACACGTGAGCGTGTCAGACAGATTGAGTCTTCAGCGATTAAAAAACTAAAACACCCAAGAGTAGGGCGTAAACTTAAAAACTATATAGAGGGTTAATTCTCTATATTTATTTGTATTTTAAATACAAATCTCTTGCTTTAGCTTCTCTTGATTGATTTTCTTAATCAGTTTAAGAGAAAGTTCTCCATAGCGTTCCTCATCCATCCCTAACTTTTCTAAAAGAGGTTCTATCGGCTCATCAAAAGCCCAGTTTTTTAGAACTTTGAACTCTTTTTTTGTAAGTTTTACTTTTAATACTTTATTGAGTTCTTCTTCCTCTTTTAACGGATTAATAAGCTTACGTATCTGTTTTTCAAGTTCATCTCTAAGTGGGGTTGTCTCTTCATTATTCATTTATCGTTGTCTTCCATATTTATTGTTTTCTTCATCTATTACCGATTGCATCTTTTTTTCAAGATTTTTGTACCACTCTTTGTCCTCTTTGTCCACTTGAAATGAATCCAAGTAAGTGATATGTACCGTTGCTGAATGGGCTGTTTTGTTGTGTTCATTCAGTAAAAGTTTACTGTTTGTAATGACAATGGGTTGTATTTTCAAGCCCAGCTTGTTCGCAATGATACGTGTACCACCTTTAAATGGGAGTAGTTTTTGTTTATCTGTTCTTGTCCCCTCAGGGAAAATAGCAACAATACGTTCGTTTTCCTCTTGGGTCTCTTTTACATCACGTAAAAGTTTTGTGAGTCCACTTTTGTTTTCTCTGTCTATCTCAATCATTTTAGGGAGTTTTAAAACATAGCCAAACCATGGTGCATCAAAAAGTTGTTTTTTGGCTACCCATCTTAGGTTTGTATTCTCTACAGCTTCCATAGAAACAATGTCAATAATCCCTTGATGATTCATAATAAACATATTAACAGAGTTATCTTTTTTCCCATGAGTCACTATTTTACCACCAATAAAAAATATAATAACTTTGTTCCAAAAGTGTAAAATGATGTTTGTTTTTTTGGGAGAAATCATCATAAGAGGTACCATGATACCTGCTGCTATAAAAGAGATAACAGACGCACCATAGTAAAATCTAATTTTCGCAAAGATCTTCATGTTTTATCCATCCTACAACACCGTTTTTGTACTCTATTTTAACAAATTCGTTACGTTCTGCCAATTTTACAGTGGTGAATTTTTTATCAATATGTATACTTGTTGTACTGTTTGAAGTGGGTACGATGTATAAAGGTGAACCCTCTTTAATACAAACTTTTGCCAATGCAGTATAGAACGTTAAAAGGACAGCTGCCGAGATAACTGACATAATCAGATAAAAAAAGTCCCGTTTCCATAAGAAAAGTAGCACAAAGAAAATGGTTAAAACAATAAGTATGTATTTTTTTAATGTTTCAAAACTATCATCTTTAGGGTTAAGATCTGTTTGTGCAGCCACTGAAACATCTTGTAATTTAATAGAGATAGATTTTTCTACAAAGGTCTCTTTTATTGTGTCAAAATAAGAGAAGGTTAATTCAGTTTGTTTTTGTGGTAACACAATATAGTAATGAATCTCCATTTTTGAGCCATGACGTTTGGCATTTTCGACACCATCTTTTAATGCATCTACAATATAGATATCTTCTAAGTTGGCATCATGTGCTTCAAAGGCGATTGTAATCAAGTTTGTTGTTTCATCAAAAGTGGAAACCTGATGACTTTTTATTTTTAAACCAGAAGCGATAACACCTGAGAAGTTAGATTTTTTAGGAAGTTGTTTAACAGGGATTTTTACTGAACCCAACTCTTTATGTTGTCCATTAAAATTGACAGAAACTTTTGGCATGGTAAAAAGTTTTTCTGTTGTTTTAAAATAAAAAGTATAAAAAGTTTTAGAACCATTACGGATAATAACTGGTTCAGTAAGGATAGGTACTTTTCCACCTGAGAATGTAAAGTCTATCTTTTTAGTCTCTGTGCTACTTAAAAAACTAATGGGAAAAACTTGTTTTGCATATACCTTTTTAGGAACATAACTGTATTCAACATCATTGGCAAAAAGATTGATAGAAAATGCCATAAAGAATAGAACTAGCAAGGTATATGATTTTAAGTTTTGCATTACGCGATAAGCCCTTCTAACATTTTAATCCCATCTTCTGAACCAAGTATACCTTCTAAAGCACGTTCAGGGTGAGGCATCAGTCCAAATACATTTTTGTTTTTATTACAGACACCAGCAATAGAGGTGACTGAACCATTAACAACAACAGGTTCTCCATTTTTATCAGAATAACGTACAAGTATCTGTTCGTTGGCTTCCAACTCTTTAAATGAGACTTCATCAATATAGTAGTTTCCATCTGCATGAGCGATAGGGATATTTAAAACTTCATCTTTATCACATTTTTGTAAAAAGTTGTTGTTGTTGTTAATCACCTTTAGTGTTTGCAGTTTTGAAATAAAATGGAGACCGATGTTTCTTTTTAATGCCCCTGGTAAAAGACCAATTTCTGTTAAAATTTGAAAACCGTTACAGATACCCAAAACTTTCCCCCCATTGTTTGCATAGTCAATAACTGATGACATAATAGGTGAAAATTTTGCAATAGCTCCAGAACGTAAATAGTCACCATAAGAGAAGCCTCCAGGAACAACAATCAAGTCGATGTTTTCTGGTAATTCTTTCTCTTTATGCCAAATAACGGTTGTGTTACAACCAAGCTTTTCAAAGGCATACTTGGTATCTAAGTCACAGTTGGTTCCTGGAAATTGTAATATGGCTACATGTTTCATTATACCAACTCGATAGTATAGTCTTCAATAACGGTATTTGCTAAAATCTCTTCAGCCATTTGTTCAACTTCTTTGAGTGCATCTTCTTTGTTGGTTGAAGTTAATTTAAGAACAATTTGTTTCCCCATTCTTACATCTTCTACCCCTTCAAAGTTCATGGCATCAAGTGCATGATGAATTGCTTTTCCCTGTGGGTCAAGTACGCCCTCTTTTAAAAAAATGTTTACGATCGCTGTCATTATTTCTCCCCTAAAATTCTGTTTAATACTTCTTCATATGCAACTTTTAGACCACCTAGACCTTGTCTAAATCTGTCTTTGTCCATACTCTCACCTGTTTCTGCATCCCAAAATCTAAAGTTGTCTGGGCTTAACTCATCTATAAGAATAATGTTCCCATTGACATCTCTACCAAACTCTAGTTTGAAGTCCACAACGGTTAATTTTTTATCTGCAAAAAAATCTTGCATAATGGTATTAACACGTCTTGCCATAAAACGGATGTAATCTAACTCATCTGTATTCTTGACCAATTTTAAAATAAGACAATGTTGGTCATTGAGTTTTGGATCACCCAATTTATCATTTTTATAATCAAATTCTACCAGTGTAAATGGAAGCACTTTTCCATCTTCAATTCCAAGATTTTTGCTTAAACTACCTGTAGCAATATTTCTTACAATCACTTCTATAAGAATCACTTCAGCTTTTTTATGTAACATGTGGTTGTCATCTAACATCTCTATAAAGTGTGTTGAAACACCTTTGTTATTTAACACTTTAAAAAGTTCAGTAGAGATTTTGTTGTTTAATGCACCTTTTCCCTCTTCACTTGACTTTTTTTCACCATTAAAGGCTGTTAAGTCATCTTTAAATTCAGAGATAAGAAGTGTCTCATCTTCTGTGTGCCAAATTTTTTTCGCTTTACCTTCATAGAGTAATGCTGTTTTTTCCATCTATCTTGTCCTTATATGTTGTTTGTAATCATTAATGCTTTTAAAATGTCTAAAGCACTTTTAAGTTGAGCATCTTTATAAAGTTGCTCTTCGGTAATGATGGTTTTGTCTTCGTTTTTATTTTTCTTCTCACGTTTACCATCAACCTTTTCAAGTTCACTCTCAAGGTGCTTTTGTAAATCTTTCTCTTTAATAGAGATACCCTCTTCAGCTTTTTTAATCTCCCCATAAGCTACTTCAATGTCAGGTGTAACCCCAACAGCTTGGATAGTACGACCACTTGGTAAGTAGTAACGTGCAATGGTTAAACGTAAAGCTTCATCTTGGCTGATTGGCATCACCACTTGAACTGAACCTTTACCAAATGTTTTTTGACCTACTATAACAGCTCTTTTATGGTCTTGTAATGCACCAGATACAATCTCACTAGCAGAGGCAGAACCACCATTTACGAGAATAACAAGAGGTATTTGTGTATTGGTACTGTTTTGTGTTGCATTATAAATAAGATTTTCTTCAGGAATCTTACCTTTTTGACTCACTATAATCCCATTATCAACAAACATATCAACAACACCAATCGCTTGGTTTAAAAGTCCACCAGGATTGTTTCTTAAGTCCAAGATAATACCTCGTGACTCTGGATGTTGAGAGATGGCTCTTTTCATCCCTGAAACAACTTTTTGATCAAATGAAGTGATACGTAAATAGAGAACATCATCCCCGATGGTCTTACTATATACCGATTGAATTTCAATAATATCTCTGATGATTTGAATCTTTAAAGGTTTCCCTTCCCCTTTTCTCACAATGGTCAATTCAATAGCAGTATTGGGTTTTCCACGCATAATTGAGACCGCTTTGTCTATGGTCATACCAATGGTTGCTTGTTCATTAATTTTTAAAATAATGTCACCAGCTTTGATTCCCGCTGCATCGGCAGGTGTCCCTTCAAGTGGAGCAATAACAGTTAATGCTCCATCTTTCATACCAACAGTAATTCCTAAACCACCAAACTCACCATGTGTCTGAACTTGTAACTCTTTGGTCTCTTTGGCATCCATAAACGAAGAGTGAGCATCTAAGTTACTGAGCATCCCTTTGAGTGCATTGTCTATGATATTACTGGCATTAATGTCATCAACATATTGTTCCTCTATCAGTTGAACTATTTTTGTAAACTTTAAATAAGCTTCTAGCTTTGAAGTTTGAGCACTGGGTGAATCGAAATTCTCAGCTTGAATATTTGTTGCAAAAATTAGTGAGGCAGTTACTGTTGAGAGAAAGCCAAAAAGAATTGTTTTTTTATTTTTAATTATCATATAGTTATCGTTAATCCCATCATTTTTATAAGAGGTATATTTTATCAAAAATTGCTAAAAGTTCAGCATTATAATGATATTTAACACAAAATATATGATTTAATTTATAAAAAGTATCTATTTTTATGGATAAAAAAGTAATATTTGGGTTAAATAAAAGAAACTTATAGTTTAAACTTGACAACAAGTGACTAAAGAATATATAATCTATAAGACTAAGAAATATTAAATATAAAAACATAAGGATTGACAAATGAATATATTAGAAAAATTAACTCATCAGATGAGTTCATCTATAGAATCAGGTGTCTCATTGGCATTACATAATAAAAATCAAGAGGTTGACCCCACACATTTACTTTGGGCATTGTTAACCAATACCAATTCTCTTTTACATCAAGCATTTAATAAAATGAGTATTGATAAAAGTGCCATAGAGTTAGAAGTTAAAAGTCTTGCCAATAAATTACCTCAAGTTTCAACGGTGACAAAAGAGAGTATTCGGCTTTCACAAAAGTTACTTTCTACGCTTCAGGAGGCTGAAGGGGTTATGACAGCCAACGGAGACAGTTATCTCTCTGTTGATACATGGTTGATTGCCAATATTAAAGAGCCTTTTATCACGGAAAGTATGGGTAAATATGTTGATATCCAAGAGTTAAAGAAAACCCTAGAGTCGATTCGTGGTGGAAAAAGCATTGATTCTCAAAGTGCAGATGAAGCGTTAGAGGCTTTAGATAAGTATGGTATTGATTTAAATAGAAAAGCTTTAGATGGTGAACTAGACCCCGTGATAGGGAGAGATGAAGAGGTGCAACGGATGATGCAAATTTTGATTCGTAAAACCAAAAACAATCCCATCCTTATTGGTGAACCAGGGACAGGTAAAACAGCCATTGTTGAGGGATTGGCACAGCGAATCGTTAACAAAGAAGTCCCTTTAAGTCTTCAAAATATGAGGGTTATCTCTTTAGATATGAGTCGGCTTATTGCAGGGGCAAAATATCGAGGTGAATTTGAAGACCGTTTGAAAGCTGTGATTGATGAGGTGAAGTCATCATCAAATGTTATACTCTTTATCGACGAAATCCATACCATTGTAGGTGCAGGGGCAAATGAGGGGAGCATGGATGCTGCCAATATTTTAAAACCAGCTTTGGCACGTGGAGAGTTGCATACCATAGGGGCGACAACACTTAAAGAGTATAGAAAATATTTTGAAAAAGATACAGCATTACAACGACGTTTTCAGCCTGTCAAAGTGGAAGAACCCTCTATCAATGAAGCATTACAGATTTTACGTGGAATTAAAGAGCGTTTGGAATCTCACCATAATGTCACCATTGTGGACTCAGCGTTGGTTGCAGCAGCAAAGTTAAGTGACCGATACATCACCGACAGATTTTTGCCTGACAAGGCGATTGACCTGATAGATGAAGCAGCAGCTGAGTTAAAAATGCAGATAGAGAGTGAACCGACCGACTTGTCAAAAGCGAAACGTGCCTTGTTAACACTACAGGTTGAGAAAGAGGCTCTACTTATGGAGGAGGGCGATAAAAACGCTTCAAGGCTCAAAGAGATAGGGAAAGAGTTGGCAGACTTAGAAGAGGAGAAGATTTCCTTACAGAGTCAGTTTGACAATGAAAAGGAGGTTTTTAATGATGTGGCTACCATTAAAAGTGAGATTGAAGCGTTGAAAACCAAAGCAAATTCGGCAGAACGTGAGGGTAATTTTACGAAAGTAGCTGAGATTCAACATGGTCAAATACCAGCCAAAGAACAGGAACTTTTAGCCCTTGAAAAGCGTTGGCAACTGATGGTAAAAGAGGGTACACTGCTTAAAAATAGGGTTGACGATGAGATGATAGCAAGTATTGTGAGTCGTTGGACAGGGATTCCTGTTAATAAAATGCTTCAAACAGAAAAAGAGAAAATCTTAAATGTTGAAAAGATTTTAAATCAAGAGGTGATTGGTCAAAATGAAGCCCTACATGCTGTAGCACGTGCGATTAAGCGTAATAAAGCAGGGTTAAGTGATATGAACAGACCGATTGGTTCGTTTATGTTCTTGGGCCCAACAGGTGTGGGTAAAACTCAGGTGGCTAAAACTTTGGCTAAGTTCTTGTTTGACTCCGATAAATCGTTGATTCGTATAGATATGAGTGAATATATGGAGAAACATTCAGCCAGTAGACTTGTGGGAGCACCCCCTGGTTATGTGGGTTATGATGAGGGTGGTCAGCTAACCGAAGCTGTAAGAAGAAAACCTTACTCTGTGGTACTGTTTGATGAGATAGAAAAAGCACACCCCGATGTGTTTAATACTTTGTTACAAGTACTTGATGATGGTCGTCTAACAGACAATAAAGGTGTCACAATTGACTTTAAAAATACCATTATTATTATGACTTCAAATATAGCCTCTGATAAAATCATGAAATTTTCTGATAGAAAGGAAAGAGAAAAAGCTGTTAATGATGAGTTAAAAAGACATTTTAAACCAGAGTTTTTAAACCGTTTGGATGATATTGTTATATTTAATCCACTTGATTTAGAAGCGATTACAGGGATTGTGGATATTTTATTTGAAAGTATAAGAAGAAAACTTCAAGCCAGAGATATTACTATCACCTTAACCCCTTCGGCAAAAGCCTACATAGCAGATGCAGGTTTTGACCCAGACTATGGAGCTAGACCTTTAAAAAGAGCTTTATACGATGAGGTAGAAGACAGACTTGCCGAGCTTATTTTAGAAGACAAAGTTATTGAGGGTTCTTCTGTTACCTTTGACGTTGTAGATGGGGAGATGGTAGTCAACGTAGAGTAGAAAAAACCCCCTTTAAAAGGTCGTTTTAACGACCTTTTTTCTTTTTTTATAAAATTATTCTAATAAGACATCTTTTGTCTCTTCTGAGTGCTATAATACTCCCATGTTAACAATAAAAACCAAATTACCAACAAAAAATCTACCAATACGCAGAGTAATAGCCAAGCTATTTCAATCTTATATCTATACAGCACTTGATGACAGAGAGCATGAGGG
>Ga0256827_10000119_pt1 | contig 41920 bp, 31 predicted proteins | sample CV84metaG_FD_185977 | JGI IMG/M metagenome (GOLD analysis project Ga0256827, IMG submission 185977) | Hydrothermal vent microbial communities from East Pacific Rise, Pacific Ocean - CV84 | ecosystem: Environmental > Aquatic > Marine > Hydrothermal vents | place: Pacific Ocean: East Pacific Rise... | reverse complement strand
AACAACCATAACATAAGACAAATTTCATACGATAAAAAAGGAAAAAAGAAAGCAAACCCTTCTATGAGTAAGTTTAGATAAGCGTTATAAGCTTAAAAGCAAATTAAAAACGCCAAACATTTTTGCGGCAAAAAGTGTAAGTACTACTATTAATATTATTCTTATAGCTCCTGCTCCTTTGGTTAGTGCAAACTTAGATGCTACTATACCACCAAAAAGATTTCCTAAGGCTGCAATACTCCCCATTAAATAAGCAACTTGGTCGTTATAAATATAAATAGCCAAAGCAAAAGGGCTATATAAAAGAACAATAAATACTTTTAGTGCATTAGCTTTAACTAAATCGTAACCAGCATTTAAAACAAGCCCTGCAAGTAAAAATATACCAACCCCTATATGTATAAATCCACCATATACTCCAATTAAAAAAAATATAAGCAACTGTAAATACGTAGGTTTTGGTTTCACTTTATCAACCTGCCCTTTTATCCATTTATCTGGTTTTAAAAAAACAGTAATAAGCATTAAAACTACAGCAAAACCAACTAATATTTCAAACAAATCCTTATCAATACTAACCGCAATTTGAGCTCCTGTTAACGAACCAATAACTGTTGGCACACCAAGAAAAAGTCCTTTTTTTACATCAAGTATATTTCCTTTTTTAAAAGTAAACGATGCTGCCAATGTTTGCATTACAACCCCCAAACGTAATGTTCCGTTTGCGGCACCAGAAGGCAAACCTAAAAGCATAAACAAAGAATATGTTATTGCCGAACCACTTCCTGCAAATGTATTTATTACTCCCACAACAAAACCTGCTGTAATAAGTATTATTATTCCTATAGGGGACGTTATATCTATATTTGATAAAAATTCAAGCATTTGAAAACAAAAGTATATAAAAAAAGCTACCCAGAAAGAGTAGCTTTAATTATTAAACTGTGTTTTATTTATATTTTAAAAGTTAATCCAATTTTTAAATACGACATTGAGTTCCACCCCGATGCAATTTCGCCAAAGAATCCAAAATTATCAGAAGTCATAATTCTTGCACCAACAAATATTGTTTGATAACCTCCAATATAATTAGAATAATCTGTATAATATCCTTCTTCATTAGACCACTCTACCCAATTACTATCGTGAGATACCATTCGAAAACCACCACTTAAACCTGCATACAAATCATATTTAGGATTATCAAAAACATGTAAATGCCAAGCAGCTCTAAATCCAGCTGTGAGGTGATTTTTAATTCCTGAATCATAATAACTACCCCAATAATTAGAAATACTCCAAGGTTCTAATTTATACTCAGCTTCGCCACCAAATGTAACTATACCAACTTCACCTGTTGGTATAGCACCAGCCTCACCACTAAAAACTATTGACGGTATAAAACCATATCTAGAGGCCAAACCTAAACCAAGATTAAACATTTTATCTCCTTTATTTAATACTTCTTGCCCGTTTACCGACATAAATGTTGTAATTGCTAATGCAATAATTAATATTACTTTTTTCATTTCTTAATATATTTTAATAAAAAATTAATTTAAAATAGTTTACAAATATATTAAATACATACTTAGATTTATTTTTATATTTTTATAAGTTGTTAACAATATTATGTTAAGAATTACTTTAGTCTGTAACTTTAAACATAGACCCAAACCAAATAGCTTTTCGGTTTTTCTACTTTTTCTTTTTCCTTTTTTATTTGCTTAAAATTGTAAGCGTAACAAGCTATGCATAAAATTTTAAACTCTAAAAAAGAAAAAATAAACCCGTATAAATTCCCGAAAAGCTAAATGGATTGAGTATATTATAAAAAAAATATTTATTTTGCATAAAAATATTAATGTTTAACTCAGGCTATTAGTTTATCAGAAGAATTTATAAAATATCGTTAAAAGCACTTAAATGGGTTACAATAAGTACATTTATTTTACTTATCACTTTTATACTATCATTATTTTATTCTGGCACACAAACTTTACTTGTAAACTATTTGCTATCAGATATTAGCGAAAAAACGAATAAAGAGCTATCGGTTTCACTTATTGATTTAAGTATTACCGAAGGACTTAGTATTCATAATATTTTTTTTGAAGATGCAAACAACGACACTCTTATATTTGCAAAAAAAATTGAAGTACAGTTTAATTTACTAAATTATTTTTCGGATAAATTAAGTGTAACAAAGCTCGAAATTAATAATGCAACTGTAAAAATAACAAGTAATGCTGATAGCATTTTTAACTTTCAATACATAATTGATGAATTTTCGGGAAATACAAATACCGACAATAAAGATACGTTAAAAAGTGAAATACCAATAAATTTAACCAATATTGATATAGTATTTGACAATGTAAATTTTGTTTTTTCGAGTACAACTGGTGGTATAAATTTACAAGTTAGAGATGTTGATTTAATTTTAAATACCGACTCAATTGATATAAATAAAATGAAATATTACGCCAATAATATTGATGTAAAAAATGCAAATATTGGAATTGAATTATCTGAAACAGAGCCCTCTATAGATACACCAAATTTAACTAAACTAATTTTAGATATTGGAGCAAATAAGATTGATTTATCAAACATTAAGTTCTCGTTAAAGGATATAACCGATAGTATGTATATTTATACAGAAGTTACCAATGGTAAAATTTACCCAAAAATAGTTGATATACCTAATCAGAAAATTACAGCCGAAAGTATTTTTATAAACAATGCAAAAACTACAATTATTTTCGATAAAAAAACGATTATTAAAGACACAACATATATTTCTAATAACGATATACTTAGAATAATACCACAAATTAATTGGTATTTTGCATGTGCTAAAATAAATTTTAAAGATTCATATTTTTCGTTAGACGATAACTCAACAAAAGATACAAGTATTGTTTTTGACTATATGCACTTTTTTGCATCTAAAATAAATGCATCTATTAAAAATGCAAAAATGGATAATGATATTATTAAAGGTGATATCGATAATTTATCAACAACAACAAATAACAACTATCAACTAAAACAATTTAAAGGCCAAACCATAATAAAGAAGACCAATCTAAAATTAAACAATTTTCACCTTTCGGCAAACAGTACAAATACAAATGGAAACATTGATATAAAATATAAATCATTTAATAATTTTATAAATAATAACTTTGAAATAGATACTGCTAATATACAAATAAACGAAAGCCGTTTTAACCTAAAAGACATTAATTATTTTTATAAAATTGACACAATAGAATACCTTAAAAATAGTGTATCAAACGATATACTTATAGCTTCAAACATTAGTGGTAATAAAAATAAATTATTTTTTAAAAATACAAGCATTCAATCATTTTCAAACAGTTCATTATTTTTTAGCGGAGAAATTTCAAACTATACTAATTCTGACAGCATTAAATTTAGCTCAAATATTGAGTTATTAAAAACAACAGAGAACGATTTAAGTTTATTCTTTAACGACTCAGTAAAATTGCCAGAATACATTCTTGCTCATGGAAAAATATACTATTATAACGATAGTATTAGCAGCACACTAAATATTAAGTCAGAAATTGGCGAAAGTAATTTAACCGCAGATATTATAAAAGATAGGTATAATATTAATTTAGAGTTAATTAATAACAATTTCACAAGCCTACTTGATTCTACTTCTATAAAAAATGTGAATTTAAAAGCCAAAGCGAAAGGTAATGGGTTTAACATTAATAATGATTTATTACTTGATATTGTTATTGATAATATTAATATAAACAATGAAGTTTTAAAAAATATTACTATAAAAACAATAGGTAGTGAAAAGGGGTATAACTTACAACTTGTTTCTACAAACAAGAAGTTTGATGTAAGTTTTGAATCTAATATTTATTATAAAAAAAACAATATAATTGCTGATATTAATTCAAAGATAAACAATATTTCACTAAAACAATTAGGATTTTTAGACATTAAAAACGATATTTCGTTAAATTTAAACGCCAGTATTTCTATTAAAGATACTACTAATATTATAGCAAATATAAATATTAATAATTTTAAAGATGTAAACAATTACAACACATCGCATTTTGAATATATACATTCAAAAATAAACGTATCAGACACTAATTCAACAGTACATTTAAATTCAGATATATTAAATTGTAATATAAAAAGTAATTTTAACTTACTTTATTCGAAAGATATTTTTGTTGCCGTTTTTAATAATTATTTTGCTGTAGCCGATACTTTTTTCCATGACAAAGAACTTAGCTTTAATTTAAAAATTAAGGATAAAAATCTTGTGCAATCAAATTTAATAAACGGATTAAAATTTATTGATAGTTCCCCAATTTCTGGCAATATTATATCAACAAATAACACTGTTAATATTGAGAGCAAAATAAATAATTTAGTTTACGACGATTATAAAATAGATACATTTATTGTAAAAATTGAAAGTATAGATTCTTTAATTAAATACAAGCTAAAACTAAAATCGTTAACAGCCTTTGATAGTATAAAAGTAGATTTACTTTCTGCTAGCGGAATATTATCAAGCGATACTGCAACTTTTACCTTCACAAACAAAGAACAAGAAAAAATTAAATATAATATAGGTCTGTATTATAGCTCTATTAACGATACAGTTTCATGTTTTGGCACATTGCCAAATATTATTATTGACTCGCTACAGTTTGATACAGACAAAACAAACAGAATAACATTAAACAATAATTCTATAAAAGTAGACCATTTCGAACTTAAAAATAAAAATCAAAGAATATATATAAGCCCTTCTAGCACAACAAATGAAATAAAAGTTCTTATTGAAAATATAAACCTAAATCAATTCTCAGGAAAATATATTTATAATCGTGATTTAATATCAGGTTTATTAAACGGAAACATAAAATACAACACACAAGGTATATTCTCTAGCTACCTAGATTTAAGCAATTTAATTATTTTAGAAGAAAAACAAGGAAATTTACATATAGAATTAAACTCAACAAAAAACGAAAAAAATTACAAGTTAAAACTTACTGATAGTAACAGCTTAATAAATGTAATAGGTAAATTTATTACTGTCAATGAAAAAACTAAGCCATCATTTAATTTAGAACTAAAAAACTTTGAAGTTAAGAAATTTCATTTTTTCTTAAAAGATGCTTTTAAAACACTTGAAGGAAAACTTAATGGTAATTTATCGTACAACACAAATACAAAAAATAAAAAGCTAACCGGAAAAATTGGTTTTGATAATGTGAAGTTTAAATCTAAACTACGAAACAGCACACTATACATTAATAACCAAACAATTAGCGTAAACAACAATAACCTAACATTAAATAAATTCTCCATTAAAGATTCATTAAATAATTCCTTTATTATTTCAGGTAATATTAATAATTTATCGTTAAATAATTACGAACTAAACTTAAATATGGATATTAACGATTTTTTAATTTTTGATATTGTTAACAACGGCACTACTCCTTTATACGGCAAATTAATTCTCGATAATAAATCAACAATAACAGGTAATAATGATAAAATAATTATTAATTCTGATATAAAATTAAAAAATGGTTCAGAACTCACTTATGTTTATCCTCAAAATAAATTGGCTAACGAAATTAGTACCGATGGTATTGTTGAATTTAATTCAGAAAATATAAATAATACCATTGAACATACACTAGATACAATAGCTAAAGACTGGATATCATTATTTGAAGTAAACTCCACAATAAAAATTGATAAGAATACAAAATTTAATTTAATATTCGATAAAAACTCAGGCGAGGGATTAAATATAGAAGGAGGAGCCGATTTATCGTTAAACATTAATAATAACGGTAATATAAATTTAGCAGGAAATTATACTGTTGAAAAAGGGTTCTACGATATTTCTTATTATAACATTGTAGGTCGAAAATTTAAAATTTTAAAAGGCTCTAAAATAATGTGGACAGGCAACCCATATAACCCAATATCAGATTTAACTGCCGAATACAAAATAAAAGCACACCCATACCCAATAATGATAAACACAACTAACACATCAACAGCCGAACTAAACAAATACAAAACAGCAGAAACATTTTATGTATCATTAAATATTTCAAAAGAACTTTTCAGACCCGAAATGAGATTTAAAATAATTTATCCAAGATTAAGCGAAAATACAAACAATCCTGATGTTAGAGCACGAATAAATCAAATTAACGAAGATGAAGCACAGGTAAATAAACAAGCTTTATCATTACTAATTATAGGCGGTTTTGTAACCGACGATGGCAACTACGTAGATGGTGGAAATACAATAATAAACAGTAGTGTTAGCAGTATTTTAACTGGTCAGCTTAACAATATATCTGATAAATATTTAAAGGGAATAGATTTTGATGTTAACGTAGATAGTAGATCAAATTATAATACAGAAGGCAATATTGATAATACACAAACTGATGTAAAATTGAAAGTTACAAAATATTTATTTAAAAACAGAGTTATTTTGGAAGTAGCAGGAGGCGTTACTGTAAACGAAAACAATACAAATGCTGATAATGATGCAGGCTTACAAGATGCTGCTGTTGAATATTTAATAACAAAAGACGGTAAATATAAACTACGTGCATTCAGTCAAAGAGACTACAGTACAATAAATCAAGATGTACAAGAAACCGGTATTTCATTTATATTTACAACCGATTTTGATAGAGTAAAAGATTTATTTAAGAAAACAGATATTGAACAAGAAGATGAATAAATAATGATATCATTAATAAAAAAATACAAGCTACTTTCAAAAGCAGAAAAGAAACTATTAATTAATACGTATTTTACCTCTATTAAAGTACGGTTTTATATCAAATATTATAAAATGCCAAGTTACGTTCATCTTCTTGGTAAAAAATCAAAAAAAACTACTCCAAATAAATTTGATGAAGAAAAAGTAAAACTAATAATAAAAAATATAAAAAAAGTTAGTAGAAACTCTTTTTGGCGTACTAAATGTTTTGAAGAAGCCTTAAATGCAAAATTACAACTACAAAATCAAAACATTAAATCGACAATATATTTTGGAGTTAAAAAAAATACAGACAAAAAACTTGATGCACATTCTTGGTTAAAAATAGGCGATATATGTATTATTGGATGCAATAATATAGATAAATATACAATTACGGAGTTTTTTACTTAACAAAAAAGTTTTGGAAATAAAAAAGGGTAAGCTACTTACATCGCACCGCTACAACCACCTACCCTTGCTACCTTCCGGTCCTGGGGGAATTCAGTAGGAGCTGGTCGTATAAGACTTACCCAGCCACAAAAGTATAGAATAAACTTTTATAACCCAAAAAAAATGCAGCTATTTATAAAATAATTTCAATAAATTCACAACCACCTGACTTATTACATATTACAAGAATGTAAAATATTATTTTTTGTATTACTAAAGCTTTTATGATAAAAATAATGTAAATTGTGGCTTAAAAACAAAGTAAAATGAACAAAACAATAGTCTTATTTTTAGTATTATTATCTTTTTACGGATATAATCAAACCCTAAAACCTACCGAAACAAAAGCACTATTAAACTTTTTAGTAACAGACCTAGACGGATTCCCAAAAAATAAAGAAACTGTTATTGCTGAAGACATTACATCGCATATTGAATATTCTGCGATTACAAACGAATCGGGTAAATGTGGAATTTTAGTTCCAAAAGGCAAGAAATACACAATTAAATACCTTGATTTAATAGAAAAAACTAATTACTCCGATTTTTCGGTACCAAATAAATTTGGACTAATGAGTTTTAATATTCAAATAAAATTTGAACCTTCAAAAAAAATGAATGTTAAAGGAATTGAATTTAAGGAAGGAACAGGAAATTTAACTATGAAAGCAACTTATTATTTAGATTCAATATCGGATATTCTTAAGAATAACAAACTAAGAATAGAAATAGTATCGCACACCGATAATACACTAAATAAAGAAGAGGCTCTAAAACTAACACAAAGCAGAGTTAAAACAATTAAAAATTACCTTATCGAAAAAGGAGTAACAGAAAGCAAGCTACAAACCAAAGGGCTTGGTTTATCAGAGCCAATAACCGATAACAAAACACCTGAAGCAAGAAAGAAAAATAACAGAATTGAATTTAGAATAAAACAACAGTATTTTTAAAAAGCCCTCAATACCTTTACTATTAAGCTTTTTTGGTTGTAAATTATCAATTATTGATTATCTTTGTTAATAATATGAGAAAAATACTTTTTTACATTATTATAATTTTAACTTTTGCATCGTGCAAAACATTAGATTCTAGCAAAATGTTTGACACTCCAAAAAGTTATAATTATAGCGAATTTAAACCTCTAATTAAAGAGTACACAATAAAGCCTTTCGACGAATTAGATGTTAAAGTATATACAAATAAAGGCGATAAGCTTATTGATTTTGAAAACAAAAATACACAACAAAACAATACAGGAATAAGCTACAATGTTGAGTTCGACGGAAAAGTAAAACTCCCTACATTAAGTAGAATTAACCTTTCTGGTTTAACCATTCGCGAAGCCGAACAAAAACTTGAAACCGAATATAAAAAATATTTTAGAGACCCCTTTGTAATACTATCAGTTATAAACAGGCGTGTAATTGTTTTCTCATCAGGAAGCACCAAAGGCTCAGTTATTTACATGAAAAACGATAATTACACATTAATTGAAGCCTTAGCTGACGCAGGAGGAATTTCAGGTTTTAGTAAAGCCTATAAAATAAAATTATTACGTGGAGATTTAAATAATCCTGAGGTTTTCCTTTTTAAATTACGTAAGTTAGAGGATATGAAAAATGTTAATTTTTTATTACGTTCTAATGATATTATTTATGTTGAGGCAAAACCAAGATACGCTTCAAAATTTTTAATTGAAGTAGCTCCTTACTTAACTTTATTTACTACAATGTTAACTATTTACGCACTAGTAAAATAATATGAAACAACCAAAAATACCTCTTATAAACGAAAAATTTGAAATTACTATTTTCTTACATCTACTAAGAAAAACTAAGTTTTTTATTGCATTTATTATTGTTGCAATTATTGCAATTACGGCTATTTATTTAAGGTATAAAAAACAAGTATTTGAATCAACTGCAATAATACAGCTAAACGAAGATAACAATCCAAATTCGCGTATTCTCCAAATTGAAAATATTAACGAAACATCAAATACAGCAAGCATTATTGAGCTTTTAAAATCGAAAGAGTTTTTAAACCGTGTTTTTGCAAAATTACCTTTAGGTATTAGTTATTATAACGAAGGTACATTTTTAAGCGAAGAATTATTTAAATCCTCATCATTTAATGTAGATGTAAATGTTAACGACGCTTCAATTTACGATGTTCCAATATACATATCGTTTAAAGATAATAAAGAATACACTCTCAGCTACACTATTGATAATACAAAAAAGAGTATTAATTGTAAAGTAGGCAAGAAATGTAAAACAAATAAATTTACAATAATAATAAACATACCTAACTACAATTCGATAATTCAAAAACAAGAAAATATAAAATCTAACTCATATTATTTTGTAATTAATAACACTTCTAAAATCTACAACAAAACATCTAAGAACCTTACAATTTCATTATTAAACCCTTCAGCACAAACAATTAGCATATCACTTAAAGATCATAACGCAAAAAAAACAACCGCTATTGTTAATCAAATTGCAACCGAATTTATTAAATACGATATTGAAAAAAAACAAAAAAGTGCTAAAAAAATACTTGTATTTATTGATAATCAAACAAAATCGGTTTACCAAAAACTTGTTGAAACAGAAAATAACATTCATAATTTTAAAGAAAAGAATAATATTAAAGAAAATCTACAATCAGCAGAATATAATCCTTTTCCAATATTTACAGCAAAAATTGATGAGTTTAACGATGAAATATCAAACATTGAACTAGAACTAATAACACTAGAGCATATAAAAAAAGAATTTGATGAGAAACAAGATATTAATCTTTACGATGTAATTTCTACTCTATCTAACACAAAATCTGAGGCCGTAATGGTAAGTATTATTAATAATATTCAATCATTAATTAATCAGAAAAACCAACTACTAAACGACATAACCGAAAACAACCGAAAAATAAAAATTGTTGAAGGACAAATAAATAATCAAAAGAATATTTTAATTGATTTCATTAAGTCAACAATAACAAGATTAGCAGACCAAAAAAATAAGTATGCAAAAAAAATAACTGACTACGAGAATAAAATATTCAGTAATTCTAGCTATAACGAAATTGAACTAGCAAGATTAAATAGACTCTACTCAATAAACGAAGAGTTTTATAATAAATTAATAAGTAAAAAAGCTGAATATTTAATCTCGCAAGCAGGTTTTGTATCTAAAAACGAAATTTTGGAATTAGCACAAACACCTACTTCACCAATAGCTCCAATAAAAAGTAAAGTAATATTTATTTTTACACTAGCTGGCTTTTTCATATTAATTATTATTATTACTATAAGATATTTACTATATAACAATATTACATCTGAAATGGATATTCACAACTACACATCTGCTCCAATAATTGGTTCTATACCAGTATACACAGAGAAAATACCTGTTTCACAAATGTTAATTCATAATAAAATAAACTCACGTTTTGCCGAAGCATTTAGAAAAATACGATCAAACATGGATTTTCTTGGTGATACCAGTAAAAAATATAGTATAGCCATTTCATCAACTGTTTCTGGTGAGGGAAAAACTTTTGTTGCTCTTAATTTAGGTGGTATTTTATCTATATCAGGTAAAAAAGTTATTGTTATAGATATGGATTTACGTAAACCACGTATTCATTTAGGTTTTAAAGTTGATAATAACAAAGGTATGAGTACAATACTTTCAGGAAAAACAAAAATAGACGAATGTATTAGAAATACTGATAATAATAATATTGATTATATTACAGCAGGTCCTGTACCTCCTAATCCATCAGAACTTACAATGAGCAATAAAATGGATGAAGTACTATTAGAATTAAAAGAAAAATACGACATAATACTAATCGACACATCGCCTATTGGACTAGTTACCGACGCTTTAAATATTTTTAACAAATCTGATTTCCCTATTTATGTTACTAAGGCAGGTTATTCAAAACGTGCATACATACACAATATTAACCATTTATTACACGATAAAGGTATTTCTAAACTGTCAGTAGTTTTAAATGGTGCCGAAATGTATACATCAAAATATGGTTACGGATATGGTTACGGGTATGGATACGGTGCTGGGTACTATCAAGATGATAAAAAGAAAAAGAAAAAAAGTATTTTTAGAAGGTTTTTATCCTAAAAACTAAAGCTTTTACCATAAGCATAAGTGCTTAATCTCTATTTTATACTTTTTAATCAATTCATTACTAATTAATGACAAAATAAATAATAATAAAGCACCAGATTACTTATATTTGCACTGAAAACATAAACGAGTATGATATATAACTACATTATTCTTTTTATTATTTGGGGTGTTTTAGCTTATTTCCTAAGTTGGGGTTTAAACAAATATCTAATAAACAATAAAAGTGGTATTCTAATAAAAAAATCTAACAATTCTGCCACAAGATTTGCTAGTCAAACAAAACCAATTTACGGAGGCATAACTTTTTATACAGTATTTTTAATTTTTACAATTATGTATATGTTTTTTCTTGACGAAAACTTATATGCCGACAAACAAACTTTTGGAATTGGATTTGCCGTAACAGTTGCCTTTTTTATGGGACTTGCAGACGATACTCTTTCTACTCCTCCACTTTTTAAATTTGTTGTTCAACTTACTGTTGCTCTACTATTAATATACTTTAATGTATATATAACAATATTTTCAAATATTTATTTAAACTACATTTTCACTATTATATGGATAATAGGAATAATGAACTCAATAAATATGCTTGATAATATGGATGCAATTACTTCAGTAATTACATTAACTATACTTGCTGGTATCTTTTTCAATATAGGATTAAGCCACGATTATACTAAACTACCGTTTATGTTTGGTATTGTAGTAGTTTTTGCATCTATATTAGGTTTCTTACGGTTCAATTGGTCGCCTTCTAAAATATATATGGGTGATAATGGCTCACAATTTCTAGGAGCATTACTTGGTGCATTAAGCATATTATTTATTTGGAATCCATCAACAAGTGCAGATACTGGTTTTGTATTAAAACCAATATTAATAACTTTACTAGCATTTATTATTCCTATTGTTGACACAACAACAGTAACAATAAATAGATTAATGCAAGGCAAATCGCCATTTGTAGGTGGTAGAGACCATACAACTCACCATTTATCTTATTTAGGATTTAAAGATAAAAATGTTGTAATTGTTTTAGGAATTATTTCATTAATTTCGGTATCAATATCAAGTTATATTGTTAACTTTGTAAACAGTTGGAACTCTTTTTATTCATTAATGTTTGGCAGTATAGCTACATTTATTTTTATTATTCTTTATGCAAATACAAAAGTATCAAAAACAAAAACAAGAAAATTCGTTAAAACAGTTATTCGTAAAAACAACTAAATTACTAATATATTCAGTAATTCCTGTTTCAGCTATATTTATCTCAATTTATTTTTTCACTTTTTCGCAAACCGAAGAAGGCGAAAATAAACAATATAATGAAGAATTTAAAAATAGCTACTCTATTTTCTCGGTTGATATTCCTAAAGAATTGAGTTTTGCATCTGAAAAAATACCTTTAAATAATTATGATGTTTTAGAAACAATTGACCGCGAATTTTTAGTAAATACTTATTGGCAATCGCAAACAATATTGTTTTTAAAACGAGCAAATAAATATTTTCCAATTATTGAGCCTATTCTAAAAAAGAATAATATACCCGACGATTTTAAGTACCTAGCAGTTGCCGAAAGTGGTTTAACAAATGCAGTATCTCCATCAGGAGCAAAAGGATTTTGGCAGTTTTTAAAAGCAACAGGAAAAGAATACAAATTAGAAATTAACAAAGAGGTTGACGAAAGATACAATTTGAATAAATCAACTCAAGCTGCTTGCGATTTCTTTAATAAATCGTATAAAAAATTTGGTAATTGGACACTCGTTGCTGCATCGTACAATATGGGCATGGGCGGTTTAAACAAACAACTTAAAAGACAGTACACAAACAACTACTGGGATTTACTACTAAACTCTGAAACATCAAGATATGTAAACCGAATTGTTGCTATAAAAACAATATTAAATAACCCCGATAAATTCGGATTTCATGTTAGACAAAAAGACTTATACCCTTTTATAGAAACTAATAGTATTGAAATAGATTCAACAGTTTCTGATTTTGGCTTATTTGCCTATGAGAATAACATGAATTACAAAATTCTTAAAATGTTAAATCCTTGGTTACGCAATAATAAATTAACAAATAAAAACCGTAAGAAGTATAATATATTAGTTCCTAAAAACAATACTCGTAACTTTTATGTGCCTGATTCTTTAAAGATTAGAAAAGATTCTATACATTAAACACTATCTCTTTTGTATGCTCTAACAACTAGAAACACCCCTATTAACACTGCGGGAATACTAAGTATTTGTCCCATATCAAGTATCATATTCTTTTCAAATACTGATTGCACTTGCTTAATAAACTCAATAAAAAACCTATCAGTAAAAATAGTAACCAAGAAAATACCAAGAGCTAAACCAGGCTTTGAATACATTTTTGTTTTATAATAACCATAATATAAAAACCCAAACAATAATAAAGCTATGCCTCCTTCATATAACTGAGTTGGATGCTTTGGTACTATTTCGTTATTATATGCAAAAATAAAACCCCATGGCATATTAGTAGCAACTCCATATATTTCTGAATTCATTAAATTCCCCATTCTAATAAAAAACCCAGCAATAGCCACAATCATTGCTACTCTATCCGCTGTCCATAAAAAGCTTCTATTCAATTTCTTTGAAACTAAATATAATGAAATAGCAATACCAATACCAGCTCCATGACTTGCTAAACCACCTTTCCATATTTGCAATATCTCTATTGGATTATCTAAATATCTGCCAGGTTCATAAAAAATTACATGACCTAATCTTGCACCAATAACAGTACCTACAAAACCATAAGTACTTAGTTTATCTAAAAGTTCGACAGTTAAGCCTTCTTTTAAAAATATTTTTCTCATAATTAAATAACCAACTACAAAAGAAGATGCAAACAAAATACCATAATACCGAATTGATATTGAGCCTATTGAAAATATTTCGGGATTAACATCCCATGTAATAAAATTAAGCATTAAGAATATTTTTTTATTTAAATAAATCTCATCGCCACAAGCAAATGAGCTATAGTTTTGGAATAATGTTTTTTTTATACGTTCAAAAAAAACAGAGAATTAAACCCAAACTGATTAAACCTTTTTACAAAGATAACATCTAAGCTCTAAACAAAATAATAATTTAAATAATTAATAACTTAAAATTTAACACAATGAAAGTAATAAGTAGATTATTAACAGTTGCGATAATAAGTTTAATGTTTATTAGTGTAAATACTTTTGCACAAAAAGGCAACTGCGAAAGAAATAACAGTAATAAAAGCAATGGTAAAAATACAGGTATTGAAAATAAAATTCCTGATTTAACAGAAACACAAAAAGCCGATATTAAGAAAATACAACTTAATGGAAAAAAAGAAATGTTACCTATTACTAATAGTTTAGCTGTTAAACGTGCTGAATTACAAATTTTACGTACTGCTGAAAAAATTGACCAAAAAGCTATTGATACAAAAGTTAACGAAATTGGTGCTTTAAGAACTCAAATGATGAGTTTAAGAGAACAAAGAATACAAAAAATAAGATCAGTTTTAACTGATAATCAAAAAATTGTATTTGACTCTCATAAAGGAAAACATAGTCATAATCATGGCTCAAAAAATAATTGTGGAAACAAAAAATAAACCACTATGGGCTTAAAAGCCCATAGTTTTTTTTTAAAAAAAAAAGTTTAAAATTTTAGGCATAGCTTGTTACGCTTACAAATTTAAACGAATAAAAAAAGAAAAAGCAGAAAAACCGAAAAGCTATTCCACTTTCTTATTATAAATCAGTTCTACTTCTTAATTATTGATGTAGAAAAGCTATTTCCTTTATTATCTAGTACATTAACAATATAATTAGCTGATTTAATATCGCTAATATCAATACGTTTCATATTAGATGCACTTACAGTTTTTACTAATTTACCATCTAATGAATATATTTTTACATTAAGAATATTTGAATTAATCAGTTTTATATTTATAAAATCTTTCGCAGGATTAGGATAAACAACTAAATTATTATCAGTTATTGTTTTAACATCTTTTACTTTAGAAACAATATCCCAAGTTGTTGTGTACATTCCTCTACCATGAGTACCTGCAACTAAAAAATTATCAGCAGGACGAATACTTAACATATCTACCCTTACATTTGGAAAAGCTCCTGTTTCGGCTGTCCAAATAATATTAGTTTCTTGTGCATTATTAGTGATCCAAATACCTGTTTCGGTAGCAAGCATAATTTGCTTTTTATTTTGTGGATGATAAATTGCCCAACGTATTGGCATATCTGGCAAGTTGCCTGAAATATCGGTCCATGTTCCTCCACCATTAAATGTTTGCCAAACCGATTGTATTCCGTAATTAGACAATGTAATTAAAATGGTATCAGCGTTTTTACTTGTTTGAATACACGAAACATAAGCATTTGGTAGTTGACCATTATCAATTTGCGATGTACTTGGAGTTGAGTTTATATTATTTATTTTAAATATTTCACCAGTATAGTTTCCTACAATTAAAGTATGAATATCGGCATCTGTTTTTGTAAATCTAACAGCTGAAAATGGTGTTTGTGTTCCTGTATTTACATCAACAAATTCATCAATATGTGTTGTAGGCAATCCTGTTACTTTAAAAATTTGGTCAGCATAATCACCAGAAAAAGTAATTGCATTTGCGTAAATTACTTTATCATCACTATCAAAATCGAAAGGACTAATAAATGTACCACAAATAGAATCTTTAATTTTAGTACTTCCGCCATCATAAAACATTATCATAGAATTATCATAAGTAGATGTTATAAGATTATCATCATTTTTATCCCACATAGTAAATGCACCATCACCACCTTGAATCATGTCGTCCATTTCGTAAGGATGTCCGCTATAATAAAAAGTACCATTATCTTGTAAACCTCCTGTGTATCTCTCATCATTAGCTTGATAACTTACTCCACACGAATAAAACTGGAAAGTATTAAAAGCTTTATTTCTAGGAACAAAAACAGGTGTTGAATTAGCATTTGATGTATAAAAAACGCCTCCATCGGTAGCAACTACAAATTTGTTACTTGATGCTGGATTGTAAGCAATTTTATGAATATCGCCATGAACAAACTTGTCGCCACCACCATAATACATAAGTACCCATTTAGAAACTTTTGTCCAGCTTGTGCCACCATTTGATGTTTTATGAATATCTAAACCTCCTACATAAACAACATCTTCATCATCAGGCGAAACCTGTACAGTAAAGGCATGCCACGATAAATAAGCCCAGTTTTTTCCATTTTCAAAATCTGGCATATTAATACTATTCCACGATGCACCTGAATTAGTAGTTTTTACAATAAATTTACCTATTGTTGAGCCAAAACTCTCGATTAGCTCGGTATTTGAACCTCCTCCAATAATTGCATAAACCACTGTAGGATTCGATTTTGAGGCCGAAAGCTCAACCCTTCCTGGTATATTATACTCGGTATCAGCTAAAATTTCGTTTCTATAATCGGTATTAACCGACCAACTGCCAGATAAACCTGTTGTTGATTTTAAAATACAAGCTCCTCCATCGCCATTAAGATTGTTTGTTGTTCCAATATAAATTGTACCATTATCAGCAATTTCAATATCTGATGGTGCATAAGGTACTGTTTCGCCTGCTATGTTTGGTAAAACTTGTGTCCAAGTTGAACCTCCATCAACTGAGCGATATAATCCATCAGTTGGTATGGCTTGAAATGTAGCACCTTTATACTCGCCAGACATAACGGCACAATAAATTACACTTGCTCCGTTCTCATCTCTAACTTCAATGTCTGAAATATACGCAAAATCCTTTGTTGAAGGTAAAACCGACCATGTTTGTCCTGCATCGTTAGTTTTCCAAATACCAAATCCACGTCCCGACGACTCTCTATAAATATGAATAGCAGTTTCTGGTTCACCTGTGCCTACATAAAATGTTGATGTTGCATTTGGGTCGTAGCAAATGTTTGTTGTTGCCATAGATGTCCAGTTATCACTTACAGGAACCCACTCGGTTGTATTGCTTGCAACATCTGTATTATACCACAAACCTCCTGTTACACTACACGCCCATACTTTTTTATGAGTCGAATCGGTTGGATCGTACATTAAATCGCGAGTACGCCCACCCATTGTGGTTTCTGTTTGCGACCAATTTAATGAATTAGTACTTTTTAGTTGCGATGATAACTTTTTTGACTGAAAAGCAAGTGGTAGTCTTTCTAATGGTACACGCTCTAATTTAGGGTCTTGCGTCATTAAAAAATCTCTAAAACCCGAAATATCAGGCTTGTCGAACGACTTTAATTTATTATATTCTGTTTTTATAAACTCAGAATAGTTAGTTTGTTTTCCGTTAATCATGAAGAAAACTCCTGATAGAATAATAACAGGCAAAAGTAAAACCTTTATTTTCATAGTAATATTTTTTGTAAACAAGCTACTAAGTTATATAAAAAACTTGTAGTATTATACATTTTTAATAGATTAAATTTTAATTGTAGAATAACAAAAAAATAAAATTTTATCTGTTTGGGTTTAATTTCCTGTTCAATGTGACGTATAAAAGAACATTATTCCATAACAATACCTTGTCTGCTTACGGCGAGGATACATATTATTTATTATCACTTAAGCATCTGTTTTGTAGATAACAAACCGCAAGCAGCATCAATATCTTGCCCACGCGATGCACGTATTGTAGTAACAATTTTTTTTAGTTTTAGTTCGTTTTGAAATTGTAATAACACATTTTCGTCAGTTGTTTCGAGCGGAACACCTGGTACTCTATGGTAACGTATTAAGTTAATTCTGCATTTTATATCTTTTAAAATTCGGGCTAATTCTTGTGCATGTTTTTTTGTATCGTTTAAACCTTTAAATACAATATATTCAAACGACACTCTGCGTTGTCGGTTAAACTCGAACGATTTTATTTCGGATAAAACTTCTTCTAATTTGTATTTTTTTTGTACTGGCATTAGCTCTCTTCGTTCTTCATCGTAAGGTGAATGTAAACTAACTGCTAAATGCACTTTCGATTCATCTAAAAAGCGTTTCATTGCGGGTACTATACCTATTGTTGAAACTGTAATACGCTTTGGACTCATTGCATACCCCCATTCGGCAGTAAGTATTTCTAAACTTTTTAATACATTATCTAAATTATCGAATGGCTCGCCCATTCCCATATACACAATGTTTGTAATTTTCTCGAAATCAGGTAAACTTTGTAATTGATTTAGTATTTGGTTTGTAGATAAGTTTGCTTGAAAACCTTGCTTTCCTGTTGAACAAAACAAACAGTTCATTTTACAACCTACTTGCGAGGATACACAAACTGTTGCACGTTCTTTTTCAGGAATATAGGCTGTTTCTATAAACTTTAAATCATCAATCTTAAATAAATACTTTTTTGTTCCATCTTTAGAAACCGATTCTGTTATTGGTTTTTCTAAACCAACTTCATAATCTTTTTCGAATAGTTCTCGTGCTTTTTTCGATAAATTAGTCATATCGCTAATTTTAGTTATATGTTTACTATATAACCAATCAGCTATTTGTTTTGCAGTAAATTTAGGCAAATTATATTCTGCTACAATTTCTTGCAATTCGCTTAATGTTTTACCGTATAGTTTTATCATCTTTTTATATTATTATAATTTACAAGATATAAAAAATGCAACCATATAGTTGCATTTTTTATATTTGCTTTTAGTGAGCTCCACAACCTGTACACTCATGGTCCTCATCGCCGTGATGATGGTCATCGTGTGCATGGTCATCTCCTTCAGGGTGTAAGTGTCCGTGCTCTAATTCTAATTCGGTTGCCTCTCTAATTTCTGAAATTTCGCCTTCAAAATTTAAATCGAAACCTGCTAAAGGGTGGTTAAAATCCATTTTTATTGTATCGTCGTTAATTTCAACAATAATACCATCAAAACGGTTACCATCTTTATCCTGCATAGGTAAAACTTTTCCTAATACCATTATACTTTCGTCTACTTTACCATCTTGACTAAATGCAGTTTTTGGAATTTCTGTTACTGCACTTTCAATAACTTCACCATAAGCATCAGCAGCTTTTAAAACAAAGTTAAATTTATCGCCTTGGTTTAAATCTTTTAAGTTCTCTTCAAATTTTGGAAGCATACTTCCTGTTTCGTAGATAAACATTAATGGTTGTCCACCATAAGTTGATTCAATTTCTTCCGACTTTCCTGCCTCTGTAAGTTTATAGTTGAGAGTTACAACTTTATTCTTTTCTATCATCAATTTAAATTTTCGGCAAATGTATAAATAAAAATTGATAGGTAAAATGATAAATTACACTTCTTTTAAATAAAAACACCTAATACTCTTAATCTTTCTTAATATCTTTAACACTAAGTTGTAAGCTGGTTCGTCCCATATAAATATTCTCATCAATATTATAGCAAATATCAAATGGCGATTTGTCAGCAATTAGCTCATATTTATTTGCCATACCAAAAGCGATACCATTAAAACTTTTTTTGTTTTGTTTAATACTAACTTTTAAATGTGTTTCATCTTTTCCAACAATTTTACTATAGCCAGTATCTTTTACATCTCTACTTACAAAAATAGGACACATATTATCTGGACCAAACGGAGCAAACTGATTTAAAATTCTGTAAAATTTCTCATCTATCTCATCTAAATCAACAATACTATCAACAACAATTTGAGGAACTAGCTGTTCATCAGTAATAGTTTGTGATACATATTTCTCAAAACAGTTGGTAAATTTTTCTAAATTCTCCTCTTTTAGAGTTAAACCTGCAGCGTACATATGACCTCCAAATCCTTCAAGTAAATCGCTACAAGCATCAATAGCTTCGTATAAATTATAACCCATAACCGAGCGTGCCGAACCCGAAATCATACCTTCATCCGATTTTGTTAAAATAATAGTTGGACGATAATAAGTTTCTGTTAATCTTGATGCTACTATACCAATTACACCTTTACTCCATTTAGGATTATAAAGCACCGATGTTTTTTTGCTTATTAGCTCTTTAGATGAAGCTATAGTATTTAGTGCTTCTTCTGTAATATTATGGTCAATTTCTTGACGTTCGGTATTTATCGAATTTATTTTATTAGCTAATATTTCGGCATCAGTATAATTTTTTGTTACTAATAAATCAACTGCATTTCGTGCAGAATCTATTCTACCAGCGGCATTAATTCTGGGTCCAATTTTAAATACTATATCACTTATTGTAACATCAGTTTTTAATGAGCCTGAAACATCGCGTAAAGCACGAATACCATGAGTTGCATTTGTATTAATTTTTTTAAGCCCATAGTATGCAAGCACCCTATTTTCTCCTGTAATAGGAACAATATCTGATGCAATACTTACGGCAACTAAATCTAATAAATCGTAAATTTCGGTAGCAGCTATATTGTTTACAACCGAAAATGCTTGCATAAATTTAAATCCAACACCACAGCCTGACAAACCTTTATATGGATAGTTACAGTCTTCCTGTTTTGGGTCTAAAACAGCCGCAGCATCTGGTATTTCATCGCCAGGAAGATGATGGTCACAAATAATGTAATCAATACCTATTTTTTTTGCATAAGCAATTTTTTCATTTGCTTTTATGCCACAGTCTAAAGCTATAATTAATGTTTGATTTTTTTCTTTTGCGTGTTCAATACTTTTATATGAGATTCCGTAACCCTCTTCGTATCTATCTGGCACGTAATAGTCTATATCGCCATGATACTTACTTAAATATGAATATACAAGAGCAACTGATGTTGTTCCATCTACATCATAATCGCCATACACAAGTATTTTTTCATTATTCTTAATTGCAGTATTCAATCTATTAACTGCTTGGCTCATACCCTTCATTATAAAAGGATCGTGCAAGTCATTTAGCGATGGCCTAAAAAAATGTTTGGCTTCGTCGTAAGTGGTAATATCTCTATACACCAATAAATTAGCAATAGTTTTACTGATATTCAGCTCACTTGCCAATTTATCTATTTTCTCTGTATTACCTGGTGCTTTAATTACCCACTTTTTTTCCATATTTACAAAGTAAATATTTATTATTTAAGAATTAAGCATTTTTTAGTAAAATATTTTTTTATTTAGCTTGTTATATATGTAATTTTATAAAAAAAATATTTATGAATAAATTATTTGTTGTTGTTCTTATTATATTAAGTTTATATACTTATAGTTCTTCTATTCTTATACCAATGGACAATTCTCAAAAAGACCATTTAAAGTCTTATGGTATTGCTTTTTGGACTTTGCAAAATAATGTTGAGGTTAAGTGGCTGTTAAATTATAGAGGTGGAAGTTTTTTAATAAAAAACAATACTGACATTGAAAATGAGTGTGTTATTCGTGGTATTTCATACGAAATTATTGCTGATGTACAAGTTGGGCAAATATTAAGTAATATATCGCAAAACGATGTAAATATGGATGCTGTTAAATTAGAAAAAGCACCAAAAATTGCTGTTTATTCTCCAAAAGGTAAACAGCCATGGGATGATGCCGTTACTCTAGTTTTAACTTATGCAGAAATTCCTTATGATGTAATTTACGATTCTGAGATTCTTGATGGAAAGTTAAAAGATTACGATTGGGTGCATTTGCATCACGAAGATTTTACAGGACAATATGGAAAATTTTATGGTGCATACCATAATACGCCTTGGTATAGAGAGCAAATGCGTACAAACGAAGCTGTAGCTCAAAAATATGGTTTTCAAAAAGTTTCGCAATTAAAACTAGCTGTTGCAAAAACACTTAAAGCATACGTTTTTAACGGCGGTTTCTTATTTGCAATGTGTTCAGCTACCGATTCGTACGATATAGCACTTGCTGCTGAAAATATTGATATTTGTACTGCTGAATTTGATTATGATGCTATTGACCCTCATGCACAAGAAAAATTAGATTTTTCTAAAACATTAGCTTTTAAAGCTTTTAAAATTGTTAAAAATCCTTACGAATATGAATACTCAAATATTGATGTATCGAAAACGAGGAAGGTGCCTAAAGAAAATGATTATTTCTCACTTTTCGAATTTTCAGCTAAATGGGATCCTATTCCTACCATGCTTTGTCAGAATCACACAAATCTAGTAAAAGGTTTTATGGGACAAACTACGGCTTTCAATAAAAATTTAATAAAATCGAGTGTATTAATAATGGGTGAAAATAAATCGGCAAACGAAGCTAGATATATTCATGGAACGTTGGGTAAAGGTACCTGGACCTTTTATGGTGGTCACGATCCTGAAGATTATCGTCATTTTGTTTACGACAAACCTACAGAACTTAATTTACACCCAAATTCAGCTGGTTACCGACTTATACTTAATAATGTATTATTTCCTGCAGCTAAAAAGAAAAAATTAAAAACTTAATTTTATAAACAAATATGAGTATAGGTAGTTCTGAGTATCTAAATTTGTTAGTATTCTCAAACCTTATAGATTTTAGTTTTTTTTACTATTTCTTTTTCCATTTTTCCCCATTTTAATTTATAAGAGTAAGCTAACTATGCTTAAAATTTTAAATTCTAAAAAATATATTCGCATAATTTTCAATCTGTTAGGGTGTAATCCCCCGTCCCTTGAGACGTATAAAAGAATATTACTCCAAAACGAAACCTCGTCTGCTTGCGGCAAGAAGACTCATTTACTTTGTTTGTGGCGAACAAAATATTTGTTATTGGTATTATACTTTATCAGCTTGTAATTATTGTATTTTCTTGAGTTTAACAAGTGTAAAAAAAATAAAAAATAAAAATTACTTTTTATTGCAAATTAGAAAAGATTGTATATTTTTGCACTCCGAAACGGTGGTTGTAGTTCAGTTGGTTAGAACGCCTGATTGTGGTTCAGGAGGTCGTGGGTTCAAATCCCATCTTCCACCCTAAAAAAGAGAGTAACTTTGTTACTCTCTTTTTTTATTACTACACTTTTATTGGATATTCAGTTAAACTTTAAAAAAGAAAAAACAAATCCGTATAAATTCCCGAAAAGCTAAATGGATTGAGTATATACTCAATCCATTTGTTAATCTAAATTACACAAAAAAGCACCAATCTTGTTACCCATAACAAGCTCTGTTTCTAACCCATTTTTTGTATTTAAAAGTAAATCTTTATCCATTACAATTTGGTTCTTTTTAAAGAATAGAATTACAGTTGAACCTCCAAATTTAAAATAGCCTTTTTCTTCTGCTTTTTCAATATTATTGTTGTTATATGTTTTTACCATACTACCAACCATTGTTGCTCCAACTTCCGACATAATAATATTACCAAAACCATTAGTTTTAATCTCGCTATATTCACGTTTATTTTGGCATAATATTTCAATCTTTTTTTTCAAAGCTATTGGCGATACTGAATAGTAATCACCGTTAATATTTTGTTCGTATATTACTGTTCCCTTCACGGGAAAATGATATCTGTGATAATCAGTAGGACAAAGACGCACAATTATTAGACCTCCATCTTTATACAAATCTGCTAATGAATCGTTTTGAAGATACTCGTATATGTTAAATCTATATCCTTTTACAATAAAATCTTGATTTTCAATATTTGAATATGCTAGTAATTTACCATCAGCTGGCGATATTAATACATTTTTATTAGTATCAATTTTTCGTGCATTCGCTTTTAACTTCCTTGTAAAAAAATCATTAAAACTATAAAACTCTTGTTTCTCAGAAATACTTAAATCAATATTATATTCCTTAACAAAACCTGCTATTTTCCCTTTAGAATCTGGAGAGTCCATTCTTTCGCCATACCACTCCGACACAAACTTTCGTTTTACAATTGCATTTAACGATAATTCGCCTACTGGATTATTATAAAGCCAATATAACCAGCCTTCTTTTGCTACTTTTTCAATTTTAACTTTTCCCGTTGCACGTTCAATATATTCTATAGGATTATTATTACCAAAAGGGACTACCGCAATAATAATAAATACAATTAATATTACTAAAAACCTTTTTTTTATGTCTGTGTTTGTTATTATATTTTTAAAACTAATCATATTTTAATAAATAAAGCTAAATATTTTTTATTTTAATAAAATTCTTCTTTTCCTTTAAAAAAGCAAAACTAATAAAAACAAGTAAAAACAGCGTTGACACACTGTATTTCAATATATTATTACCTAAACTCATATTCTCAAATCCGAAATAAATAGCCAAAGCAATAACTGTATATATTAGCATCGACTTTATATCGTATTTAACTTTAAAATACTTTTGCCCTAGTGTATATGAAATAATCATCATTGAAAAATAGCAAATAAAGGTTGCCCAAGCTGAGCCCATATAACCAATATGTGGTATTAATACTATATTTAAAACTATTGTAATTACGGCACCAATTAAAGCAATTAAAGCACCATATTTAGTTTTATTTGTAAGCTTATACCATATTGATAAATTGTAAATTATACCTAAAAACAAATTAGCCATTAATACTATTGGCACAATTTTAAGTCCTTCGTGATACGATTCGCCAATAAAAGCTTTAAAGATATCGAGATATAGCATCACAAAAAGAAAAATAAACAATCCAAAAATTGTAAAATATTTCATTACTTCTGAGTAAATATTTTTAGAGTTACTTTCTTTTGCTTGTGCAAAAAAGAATGGTTCTGCTGCATATCTGAACATTTGAATAAACAATGTCATTAGTATTGCAATTTTATAGTTAGCACCATAAATACCTATTTCGTGCATTACATCAACACTACTTGGCAAAAAATATTTTAATAAAATACGGTCTAAAGTCTCATTTACCATTCCTGCCAAACCAGCTAATAAAAGTGGTAATGAATATATTAAAATTCGCTTTAAAAGTTTTGAGTCGAAAGCAAATTTTACATTTAAAATCTCAGGCAATAATAAAAGAACTGTAACTCCACTCGATATTAAATTTGAAATAAAAATATACCTTACACTTATTTCTCCATCAGTAAAAGCTGTTACCCACGAATCTGGGTTTTGCTCTATTAAATACGGACTCAATACAATAAAAAACAAGTTAAGTCCAATGTTTACAATAATATTTGAAAATTTTATTACTGCAAATTTCAATGCTTTATTTTGCTGTCGAAGTTTCGCAAAAGGTATCGACACAAACGCATCTAAACCTATAACAATTCCGAACCATAAAATATACTCTGAATGACCTGAATAACCAATAACATCGGCAATGTTATGATAAAACAAACTAACTAAAAGTATAAATAATGTTGATGTTGAAAACAGTGAAATTAATGTTGTACTATATAATTTACTAGTATCTTTTTCGGTTTCTGAAAATCGAAAAAAACCAGTTTCCATTCCGTATGTTAGAATAATTATTAAGAAACTAACGTAAGCATAAAGCTCGGTAACAACGCCATACTCTTTAGCAACTAAATTGTATGTATATAACGGAACCATTAAATAATTGAGAAATCTCCCAACTATGCTACTTAACCCATAAATAACGGTTTGTCCTAAAAGCTTCTTTAATTTCCCCAATTATAAATATTTATTACAAATGTATAATTACATAAGCACAATTAAAAGCTATTTTCTAACTATCTTATCGTAAATAAATAAACCAACCGCTGTAAATATTCCAATACTAGCATAAACATACATTATATTATATGGCTCGTAAGTATTCCAAAGATATTTGGTCATTTCGCTCATAGTTAGCCCTGTTTTATTTAAATATTCATTAATCAAATCGGTTTGAGTAAACGTATCAGATAATTTAGGCAAGCTAATATTCTGAGCCAATGCATCTTTATAAATTAACGAAATTTTATCGGAAATTTGTTCGTATACACTACCTGATAAATAACCTGCAATAGAACTCCCTAATGCAACAGGTAAAAACGATGTTCCCATATACATTGCAACTTTATCTGATGGTGCTATTCTACCAATATATTCGGTAATTTTAGGGGAACTTGACATTTCGCCAATGGCAAAAACTAACATCGAAAAAATTAAATAAATTGGATTCATTGTCATAAACATTAGCCCAATTCCTATTGATGCAATAAAAATACCCGATATCATTGCATTTAATGGTTTCATTCTCATTACAATTGTTGAGATAAGCAACTGAAAAATAATTACATACATTGCATCTACATTTGTAATCATTTCGGCAGCAACAGTACCTTGTGCAGTACCTATCATTTCGGCAAAAGTAGGCGAGATTGAGTAAATTTTTTCAAACAAAATATTTGTATCAACCCATTGGTCAATAAATACAGGCAAACTATAAAATAGTTGATAATACATTGACCAAAAGCCTGCAATAAAAATTAAAAACACTAAAAACTTAATATCTTTTAATACTTCAAAAATATTTTTAAGCGATTCTATTATTGTTTGAGAAAAACTTTTATCAGATTTTTCACGCTCAGGCTCTTTGTAAAAGAAAAATATTAGAATTGTATTTACAATAAAAACACCTGCTGTAAATACAAAAACTGAATACCAAGAACTTTCACGAAGTTGAGAAGTAAAAAGAGGTCCAATAAACGAACCTATATTTACCATCATATAAAAAATTCCAAAACCTATTGATGAAGTTTTTTCGGTAGTAGTTTTAGCAATTGTTGCCGATATTATAGGTTTAAAAAACGCTCCACCCACCGCAACGTACAAAAACAATAAAAATACACTTGTAAAATCGGTTGCTCTTCCTAGCATTAAAAAACCAGACATATATATTGCAAAAGATAGCAAAAGTATTTTTTTATAACCAAACTTATCGGCTATAGAACCTGTTATTACTGGTAATAAATATAAAAGTGTTGTTCCAAGACTCATTATATAACTCTTATCAACTTGCGAAAAACCTAATGCTCCTTTATCTTTCGACGCAGTTAAGTAAATTGCAAAAACCATATAAAACCCATACCAAGCAAGCCTTTCAATTAATTCTGCGGTATTTGCAATCCAAAAAGTTGATGGAAATTGTGTAAAAAAATTCTTTTTATTCGACATTAAATATATTTTTCACAAAGATATAAAAAATAAAAAAGGCTACCAGAAGGTAGCCTTAAAATGAAAAAACATAAAAACAACAACTAAACTTATTTAGCGATACAAAGATATGAGTTATAATATTTAACGAAACATAACGTAAGTGAATAAATGTTAAACAATTAATTATTCCATTAGCCTAAATTTACTGATTTAGAATCTATATAATTAAACAGTAACTATTCCAAATATGGAAATAAAACTATAAATTTGGACAAGAATAAAATATCTTGAGTTACTAGCTTAAGACTCGAAAATTTAACAATCCATAATTCAAAATAAAATAAATATTGAAAAAATTTGATGTAATTATAATTGGGTCAGGAATAGGAGGATTATCTACAGCTGTATTTCTATCAAAAGTATTCAATAAAAGGGTATTAGTATTAGAACAGCATTATAAATTAGGTGGATTAACACACGAATTTAAACGAATTATTAATGGCATAGAATATAATTGGGACGTGGGTTTACATTACGTTGGAAAAATGCAGAAAGGAGAAATGGCTCGACATTTATTCGATTATGTTTCTAACAGAAATGTTAAATGGAAAAAAATGCCACACATTTTTGAGATTTTTAAATACCCTAAATATACATTTAAAGTACCTTCTAATCACAACGAATATCTTGAGAAACTTATTAGCGAATTTCCTGAAGAAAAAAATAGTCTAATTACATACTTTAAAGACCTTAAAGATGTATCAACCTGGACATTAAAAAAAATATCGCCTAATTTCTTTCCTTTTTTCCTAAATATATGGTTACGCTTATCAGCTAAATCTCATAATAAGATAGGTTCGTTAACCACAAAAGAATATTTAGATCTTAGATTTAATAATAACAAACTAAAATCATTACTTGCTTCTCAGTGGGGAAACTATGCCTTATCGCCACAAAAAAGTTCTTTTGCAACTCATGCATTAGTTGTTAATAGTTATTTAAATGGGGGATTCTATCCTATTGGAGGTTCAGATATAATTTCCGAAAGTTTAATACCCTCAATTACTAAAAATGGAGGAGAATGCCTTAGAAATCATTCTGTTTCGGAAATTATTATAGAGAATAAAAAAGCGGTAGGTGTTAAAGTTGATATTACAAAAGGTAAAAATATTAGCCAAGAAAATTTTAAAGCTGATATAATTATTTCTAGTGTAGGAGCTGTTGATACTTTTACAAAATTACTACCCAACAACACTATACATTCTAATATTTCAGAAATAAATAACTTCCCTAAAGAGCAAAGTATAAGCACCTTATACATAGGACTAAAAGAAAGCCCTGAAAAACTAGGTGTAAAAGGCGAAAACTACTGGATATACGACAGTTTCAATCATGATGAAATTGCAAATGATTCAGAAGCCATATTAAAAGGTAAAATACGCTCGGCATACCTTTCATTTCCTTCATTAAAAAATCCTAAATCAAAAGGTCATACTGCCGAAATTTCAAACATTATTTCTTATGATATATTTAAAAAATGGAAAGATGAAAAATGGATGAATAGAGGAGAAGATTATCTTAAATTTAAAGAAAAAATAACTAATAGCTACCTAGATTTAATAGAAGAAAACATAAAAGGATTTAAAGATTTAGTTGCATATACAGAGCTATCTACACCATTAAGTATCAGGCATTTTACACAAAAAAACAAAGGTGAGATGTATGGAGTACCCGCTATACCTAGACGTTTAGATTTAAATTGGTTAAAGCCCAAAACAGAAATTAAAAATTTGTATTTAACAGGAAGTGATGTAGCATCGCACGGAATTATTGGTGCTTTAATTGGAGGATTATTAACCGCTAGTATGATTGGTGGTAAGTTGGGGATATTTAAAATAATTTATAAAATAATTCAGTTTTCAAAAGAAAAGCATTCCAAGTAATAAATTTTTCAATGATAATCATTAAACAAAATCAAATGGATTGAACGCATCTTCAATATGTTCAGTTTTATCCCCAACAATAAAAATAATATCAAACCGCACTTCCAGATTAATATTTTTTTCATCAATATATGAATTTATCGAATCAATTAGAAAACGTTTCTGTTTATTTGAAACTACATTAATTATATCGTCAAAATAATCAGTACTACGAGTTTTAACTTCCACAACTACAATATATTCATCTTTTGTTGCAATAATATCAATTTCGTTTTTTTTATATCGCCAATTAGTTTCTAATATTACAAAAGCTTTTTTTTGTAAAAAAAGTACTGCTTTTTGTTCACCTTTTGTACCTAAATCGTTGTGTTTTGCCATTTTTTTTTATATCTTTATCAAAGATTAAAAAAATATTTAATATTTACACAATAAATTATTGTTAAAAATCGGAAATTTGTAGCAATCTAACCTATGAGACATAAAGTACAATATTATTATATCCTTATACTTATGTGTATATTTGCATTTAACAATGCATTTGCTCAACCTCAAAACAATACACAAAATTCTAGTAAAACTTCTATCAAAAATGCTCCTTTCGAAGGAGTTATTACATTTATTCAAGAAACATTTAGCGATACTACATACTATACTTATTATGTAAAAGGCGACAAAGTTAAACTTGAAATTAATGAAGATTGTAAAGATTGTGATGTTTCTGACGCAATGTTATTTAATTTGAAAGATCAAACTATTATTGCAATGAAACCTTCACTAAGAATGTATAAAGATGTTGAAATAAGTCCTTACATAGAAACAACAAACAACGATTTTAACATAATTAAAAACAGCAGAAATAAGAAAAAAATTCAAGGCTATAAATGCGAACAGTGGAGGGTAAAAAACCAAACTGAAAATACTGAAATAACATACTGGGTAACCGAAGGAAACTACTACTTTTTTGAAGATTTTCTTAAATTATGGAATCGCTCAGAAAAACAATCTAGATATTTTTTACAAGTAAAAAATGTAAATGGGTTCTTCCCTATTCTATCTGTAGAACGTTCTACATTTAGAGAAAAAAGAATGAAATTACAAGTAGTTAAACTAGATAGAAAACCTTTAGAACAATCTATTTTTGAAATACCTGTTGAATATAAAAATTACGATAATTAATTTACTTTATAAATTTTAGCAACTCAGAGTATAGTTGTTGCACAGGCAAACCCATTACATTAAAATACGAACCTTCAATTCTTGTAATACCAATATATCCTATCCATTCTTGAATACCATATGCACCAGCCTTATCAAAAGGTTTATATTTATCTACATAATAAACAATCTCATCATCAGTTAATTTTTTAAAAATAACTTTTGTTTCCGAAACGAAAGTTTGTGATTTTTCTTTTGATGAAATAGTAACTCCTGTATAAACTTTATGAGAATTATTTGATAATGATTGTATCATTTTTATTGCCTCTACCCTATCTTTAGGCTTATTTAACGCTCTATTATTCAACCAAACAATAGTATCAGCCGTAATTAATATATCGTTATTTTTAAGTTCATTTATATACGCCTTTGCTTTTTTCTGTGAAAGATATTTTGGAATATCACCAGCCTTAATGCTATCATTGTACGACTCATCTATATCAATAATATTTGCGACTTTAAAATTAACATCTAACTGCCCTAGCAATACTTGCCTTCTAGGTGATTTTGAAGCTAATATTATATTATAATTCTTAAATTTATCTAATATCATAATCTAATTATGTACTTCAACAATCTCATCAGGATTGTGTTTATATTTAAAAAAAATTGCGAAAATAACAGCTACAACAAATGAATATATTGCAAAAGCTAACCATATTCCTCGCCATTGAAAATTTCCTCCCTCAGCTTTAAAAAATGTATCAATTACAATACCGCTTACAAAGCTACCTATAATTGCACCAAAGCCATTAGTCATCATCATAAATAAGCCTTGTGCACTTGCTCGCTTTTTCGAATCACTTTGCGTTTCAACATATAGCGAACCAGATATATTAAAAAAATCAAATGCCATTCCGTAAACCAAACCTGATAATACAAACATCCACAAACCGCTTGTAGGGTTCCCATAACCCAATAAACCGAAACGAACTACCCATGCAAACATACTCATTAGCATCACCTTTTTTATCCCAAATTGCTTTAAAAAGAATGGTATAGCAAGTATAAATAATGTTTCCGAAATTTGTGATATAGACATTAGTATTGCAGGATATTTTACTGCAATTGAATTTGCAAATTTTGGAATTTTGGCGAAATCATGAATAAATGTATCGCCATACATATTAGTTAATTGTAATGATGCTCCAAGCAACATTGAGAAAATAAAAAACAATGCCATTTTTTTATCTTTAAACAGAGTAAATGCATTTAAACCAAGCAAATTAATTACTGAAGCACCCTCTACTTTCTTACTTATTAAACATTTAGGTAAACTAAAAGAGTATATACCAAGAATTACTGATGCTATAGATGCGACATAAAACTGCATTGCAGATGTTTCAATTCTAAACAAACTAACAGTCCACATTGCTGCAATAAAGCCGATAGTACCAAAAACCCTAATTGGTGGATATTCTTTTACAACATCAAAACCATTTCTTTTTAAAGCAGAATAGGCAACTGTTATTGATAATGAAATTGTTGGCATATAAAAAATCATATTTACGAGCATAACCCAAAAGAAAACCGAAGGAGAATCTACCATAGGTATTAGAAATAATACTACTGCACTAAATAAATGAAAGACACCTAATAATTTTTCTGCGTTTACCCATCTATCAGCTATTATACCAGATATTGCAGGCATAAATAAAGATGAGATAGCCAAAGTTGAAAATACTGCACCAAACTCGGTACCCGACCAATGTTTTGTTTGAAACCAATAACCTCCAATAGTAATTAACCACGAACCCCAAACAAAAAATTGCAGGAAGTTCATAATTATTAACCTAAGTTTTAAACTCATTGCATATATTTTACGTAATACTTATTTACGTTTATTTAGCTCGTCTCTAATTTTAGATGCGGTTTCATAATCTTCGTTTTCTATTGCTTTTGCTAGCATCTCTTCAAGTTCGCCAATAGATTTAGATTCAATTGTTTTTGTTTTTTTTGTAACTTTTTGTTTTTTTTCAGTATCAGCTTCATCATCATTCATTGTTATTCCTGCTTTTTGCATAATATCTATGGTAGTATAAATATTTGCTTTAAAACGTAAGGCTAATGCTACTGCATCAGATGTACGAGCATCTATTCTAACAGTACTTTTACCATCGTAAAAAACTAAAACAGAATAAAATACGCCCTCTTCAAGCTTGTAAATTTCAACTTCTTTTAAAGCAATATTATAAATACTTGCAAAATTGAAGAATAAATCGTGGGTTAACGGACGAGGTGGTTTTAGATTTTCAATCTCTATTGCAATTGATTGTGCTTCGAAACCTCCAATAATTATTGGTAGACGAAGGCTTCGTTCTTCATTACTTAGAATAAGAGCATAAGAGCCAGCTTGCGATTGGCTATACGATAATCCTAAAACATTTAATTTAACTCTATCCATTTCTTAAGAATTATAGATATGAAACACGAGATTTGAGACCATATAAATTGCCTCAAATCTCGATTCTCAAATCTAAATATCTATTACTATAATTCTTTTATTGCCTCAATAAGTTTAGGAATAACTTCGAAAGCATCGCCAATAATTCCATAATCAGCAGCTTCAAAAATAGGTGCATCTTTATCGGTATTTACTGCAACAATAATTTTTGATGAGTTAATACCTGCTAAATGCTGAATTGCACCAGAAATACCAAGAGCAAAATATAAATTAGGAGCAACAACTTTTCCTGTTTGTCCTACATGCTCGTAATGTGGTCGCCAATCTAAATCAGATACTGGTTTTGTACAAGCTGTTGTACAGTTTGGTCCAATAGCAGCAGCCATTTCGTCAATTACAGCAATTCTCTCTGCCGATTTAAGACCTCTACCTCCTGATACTAAAATTTCTGCATCAACTACATCTAATTTATCCGATGCTTTTTGAATTTCAATTGATTTTGCTTTAAAATCTGCATCAGAAACCTCTGCGGTAAATGTTTCTATTGTTACATCAGACTTAGCTTCAATTAGTTTGAATGAATTCTGATTTAATGTTAAAATTTTATTTGTGTTAGTTACCTCAACTTCGGCAAATGCTTTTCCTGAATATGCTTTTTTATTTACAAGCATAGGCTCGGTAGAAGTTGGTAATGCAACTACTCCAGGTACCAAACCGGCTTCCATTCTAACAGCAACACGAGGAGCTACAGCTCTTGCAGTGTATGTGTTAGCAAAAACGAGTACGTTTGCAGCTTCTTTATCGGCCACTTGGCTAATTACTTTTGCATAAGCTTGCGACGAAAGTGTATTAAATTTTGCATCGTTAACATTAACAACTTTTGATGCTCCGTACTTTCCAAGTGTTTTAATCTCATCATCTGAAACATCACCAATTGATAAAGTAACTAAATTAGTTCCGTACATTTTTGCAATTTCGCTTGCGTAAGAAACTAATTCAAATGATAATTTCTTAAATTTACCATCCCAATTTTCTGTATATACTAATACTGACATTTTTCTATTCTTTTAAGTTATTGAATCTTTAATTATAACGCTTTTGCTTCTTCGTGAAGTAAACGAATTAACTCTTTCGCATTATCTGGCTCAACCATTACACAAGCACCTTTTGGCTCAGGTAATGTATGATTTTTCACCTCTGTTGCAACACTTGCTTCAACAACATCAACAACTTTTAAAGGTTTTTTACGTGCCATCATAATACCACGCATTGCGGGTATTCTTGCTTCAGGAGCAATACCTTTTTGCCCACTTGCTACAAATGGAAAATCGCATGATACTTTTTCGTATCCTCCGTCCATTTCACGTTGCAAATCTGCTACATTTCCGTTTAAATCTATATGCGAAACACTTGTTATTGATGGAATATCTAACATCTCTGCTAGCATTTCACCTACTTGTCCTCCGTTATAATCAATTGATTCTTTTCCTGTAAAAATAATATCGTAATTCTCTTGCTTTGCTACTTCTGCAATTTGCTTTGCCACAAACATAGCATCGGTAGGGTTTGCATTTATTCTAATAGCATCATCAGCTCCCATTGCCAAAGCTTTTCTTAAAGTTGGCTCTGTTTCGGCTTCTCCTACATTAATTACTGTTATTGTTCCTTCGCCAGCCTCTTTCAACTCTAATGCACGTGTTAACGCTAATTCTTCGTAAGGACTTATAATAAACTGAATATTGTTCTTATCATAAGTTTTACCACCATCTGTAAAGCTGATTTTAGCTGTTGTATCAGGTACATGACTAATGCAAACTAAAATTTTCATATTTATTTTCGTTTTTAATTATTACTTATTTTACGCCTTAAAAATAGCAAAATTTATTCAATTTTAAGATTTTATTTTTTATAAATCTATGCCTATTATCAACACATCATCGGTTTGCTCCGAATTTCCTTTCCATTCTAAATAGCTAGCTTTTATAATTTCGCCTTGTTTACTAGCCGTCATATTTGATGTTTCTATAATATTTTTCTTAAATTTTGCTTTTTTATATTTTTTAAGTGTTTTAAAATGAAACTGATCTACAATCCCATCAGAAAACATAAATATTTTGTCGTTCTCACTATATTTCAAAATATTTGATTTAAATGATTCTGTTTTTCGTGAAATAGATATTGGCATTCTATCAGCTTTAAGTTCTAATAATTTAAACTTTTCGTTTTCAATTTTCTTTGAATCAAAACTTATTTGCTGTTCAATCTCAGAATTTATTGAGGTTACAATAAATAATGGATTATATGCTCCTGCAAAATCAATGGTTTTATTATCAGTATCAATAATACTTAGCGACATATCCATACCATCTTTCTGATTACTTTCTATACTTACTTGTTTTAACGATAGTATTACTTTTTCGCGTAAAAGATTTAATATATCAGCACTATTTAAATTATTATTATTCAATACTATTTCATTTAAAAAAGACACGCCCAACATACTCATAAATGCACCCGGAACACCATGACCTGTACAGTCTACAGCTGCAACAATTATTTTATTATTATATTTAGTTATCCAATAAAAATCGCCACTAACAATAGATTTTGGTTCAAACAGCACAAAATAATCTTTAAAACTATCGTTTAAAATATTAATATCTGGCAAAATTGCATTCTGTATTAATCGTGCATAATTTATACTATCTGTAATTTCTGTATTTTGCTTCTTTATAAGTTTAAATTGTAGTTCAATTTCGTTTTTTTGAATATTTATTTCTTCATTTTTATCGAACAATAGTTTGTTTGCTAAATTTTTAGCTTTTATCTGCTTATATAACAAGTACAAAAACACAAGCACTAAAACAATTATCACGATAAGCCCTATAGACATTATTCTTTGCTGACGAAGCTTTAGTTTTTCAGCTTTTAATTTTATTGAATTTAATCTGTATTTAGTATTTAATAGCTTAATTTCTTGCTTCTGCTCCTTAGCTTTATACATAGTTTGAAGCTGAATAATAGTATTTTTTGAATCATTATTAAATATAGAATCTTTTAAACTTGTATATTTTTTATGATAAAAATATGCTCTTTTAAAATCGCCAGTTTTTTCAAAAATCACAGATAGCCTATCAAATAAAACTTTTTTGCGAAAAATATCATTAGTTTTTTCAATAATATATAAGCTTTTGTATGCATACTGTTTAGCAACTTCATATTTTTTCATTTTGAAATAAACTTCTGATAATTTATTGTAAGCGTTAACAAAACCAATGTCATCAGGATGTGTATTTAATATATTAATTACCTTATTTAAATACAGTATAGCTTCTGTATAATCTTTTTTTTGAATATAAATATCAGCAATATTTACATATACAATAACCTCTTTACTCAAGTAATCGTATTTTTTTATATATTTTAAACACCTAAGAAAATATGCCATTGCTTTATCATACTCTTTTTCTTGCGAATAGAATGCCCCTAAATTATTTACTACATTAATAACCCCTTCATTATCACCTATTTCTTCACATACATTTACTGCTTTTGAATAATATTCTACAACTTTTTCTTTATAAAATGTATTTGATGAATCTAGCTCACTCCAGTCGTCGTAGGTACTAGCAATATTATTACAAATAAGTGCTTCTTGTTTTTTATATCCCGTATTTCTCGCAATATCAAGAGCCTGTAAATAATACTTTACCGCATTATTATAATTAGACATATTTTTATAAGACAAACCTATGTTTGATAAAGAAGTACTAATACTTAACGAGTCGCCCATTTCAATTTTAATTTTTAAAGCTGCCTCGTAATACTCTATTGCTTTTAAATTATTTTTTTCTTTTAAAAAAACATTTCCTATGTTCAATAAAGTTTTCGAAATACCTATTAAATCGTGTAATTGTTTTTTATATACTAAAGATTTTTCAAGATATACTAAAGCCTTTTCACTATCACCCATTTTAATATATAGTGAACCAATATTGTTATAACTTTTACTAATACTAAGTGTATCAACAACGCCTATCGAATTTTGCAAAGACTCTTTGTATAATTTAATAGCTTTTTCATATTGTCCAGAAAACTGATATACTGCCCCTAAATTATTTTTTATTTTTGATATTTGCTCAATTTTGTTTATTGATTTAAAAACAGTTATTGCCTTCAAATAATTTTGCTCTGCAAGCTTTAAACTCCCACTATAGATTCCTGCATCACCTTTTAATTTGTAACTATAACCTATATTTAACGAGTCGTCATTATTTTCCGAAAGTGTTTCCATTTTTTCGGCATAATACATAGCACTATCGGGCATCTTTTTTAAATAAAACTTACCTATTTCATGTAATACTTCTATTTTTTCAAAATAATCTTCCGAACCAGACAAGGCAATATACAACGAATCAATTTTATTATCGGCAAGTATATTTAATGAAAAAACAAGAAGAAATAGCTTTATTAAAATTTTATTCATAGTATTTATTGTATTATCAAATATATTAATTTTTTCACAACTTTTGTTAAATTTAAGATATTATGTTTAGTTTGTAAACAAATAATTACTTTTGTGATAAATAAATTGAAAACCTATTTAATGAACAAATTTATTAAACTAATAAGGCTACCAAATTTAGCAATTATTGCACTCGTAATGTATGCAATGCGTTATGGAGTTATTTATCCTTTCCTACAGCTAAATGGTTTTGAAATACAATTTAGCGAAATATCATTTCTCGGATTAGTATTATCTACTATACTCATTGCTGCTGGAGGATACGCAATAAACGATTATGAAGATCGTAAAATTGATGCAAAAAACAATCCTGATAAAGTTACTGAGGAAAACCAAGTTTGTGCTAAAAAAATGATGACTGCCTACAATTACCTAACTATTGGCGGAATAACTATTGGCGGAATTGTTTCATATTTCGCAGGGCATTTTATGTTTACCACAATTTTTGTACTAGTTGCAGGATTACTTTGGTTTTACTCATCTACATATAAAATGATGCCATTTTTAGGTAATTTAATTGTTGCATTATTAGCTGGTGTTGTACCTATATTGGTTGCCATATTTGAGATTCCACAAATAACCGCAAAATATAGAGAAACTCTAATCAACAATAATATTGATTTTATGCCTCTTTTATATTTTGTTTTGGCGTTTAGTATTTTTTCATTTTTATCAACAATTATTCGCGAAATTATTAAAGATATTGAAGATTTAGATGGTGATAAAACCTACAATAAGAATACAATTCCTGTTGCTTTAGGCATTATTCCTGCAAAATTAATATCTGTGTTTTTTATATTAATTACTATTGCATCTCTTATATATTCACAATTTAAATTTGACTTAGGTAATTTTTCGCTTTGGTATATTTTTATAGGTTTGGTTGCTCCTTTTGCTTTTTTAACAATTAAATTATTAATTGATAAAACACCTGAACAATTTCACAAAACAAGTACTATACTTAAGTTTATTATGATTATTGGTATAGGCTATTCCTTAGTTTTATTTTACTCATTTACACATTAAAATATTTTGAAAAAAGAATACGATGTAATAATTATAGGTGCTGGTATTTCAGGATTAACAAATGCCGCATTATTAAGTAAAGCAGGATTCTCTTGTTGTGTAATTGAAAAAGAGCCTGTAGTTGGTGGTTGTATTCAAGGTTTTAAACGTAAAGGCTTTGTTTTTGATACTGCAATACATTGGTTAAATCAATGCGGAGAAAATGGCATGGGTACAAGAATTTTTCAATTAATTGGAAATGATTATCCAAAAGCTGTTGAAATGTCAAATATATTTAGATATAAAAGTAAAGAAATAAACTACTTACTAACTAACAAACCTGACATTTTAAAAGCAGAATTAATTAAGGATTTTCCACATGAAAAAAAAGGGATTGAAAAACTTTTTAGGGTTGCTAAAAAAATTGGAAATGCTAGCGAACAATTTAAATTTTTAATTCGTACTAAAGAAAGTATGGGTTTAATAGAAAAGATTTTTTTCAGTTTAAAGTCTTTTCGAACAATTATCCCTATGATTCCATACGCTATGTACGATGGTGATAAAGGAATTAAAAAAGGACTAAATAAATACTTCTTTAAAGATAAAAAACTACATAAATTATACTCGTCAGAAAAGGATTTACTATCCTGCATTTTCCCTATTGCATGGGCTTATGTAAACGATTATCAAAAACCTATTGCTGGAGGTGCTCAAAATTACACTAGTTGGTTAAAATATGTTACAAATTATTTTAATAACGATGTAATAACCAGAGCTACCGTAAACAAAATTACTTTTAAAGACAACACTGTAACAGGTGTTACATTCACAAAAAAAGGAGAAGAACATTCTATTTCATCAAAATATGTAATTGCAGCCTGCGATGTAGAAACTCTTTATAAAAAAATGCTCCCAAAAGGCATAGTATCTGAAAAATTTATAAAAAAATTAGATGATGCTGTTTTATATGCCTCTGGAGTATCAATATCTATTGCTCTTGATTGCCCAGCAAGCGAATTAGGAATAAATGACGAAAATATTTCAATAACAAGAGAAGGTATTCCTCGCAAAGACCACGAAACTGGCGACCCATTAAATAGTGCAATGTTTGTTAGTGCCCCAAGCGAAAGAGATAAAACACTTGTTCCTGAAGGTAAAGGAGATATTCACATATACCTTCTTGCTAAAATTGAATACAACAATTATTGGCAAACAGATGGATTTAAGAATGGTGAATATATTAGAGGAGAGAAGTATAAAAAACATAAAGAAGAGTATACAAAAATAGTTATTGACAGAGTAGAGAAAGAGCTTGATATTGATATTAAAAGTCATATTTTATTTACTGATACTGCTACACCTATTACATACATTAGGTATACTGGCAATAAAAATGGCTCAATTATGGGTGCTAGACCAGGTAGGTCGAATATGCAAGCAAAAATTGCACATTACAAAACACCAATAAATAATTTATTTTTAAGCGGACATTGGGCAGAGCTAGGCGGAGGTGTTCCTATCGCATTGCAAACAGCCTTAAATTCAACTTTATTAATCTTGAAAAAAGAGAATAAAAAATTATTTAACGTATTAGCTAACTATTCTGACGGAAAAATACCTATTAACGACGTAATTAAGCTTAATTTACTAAAAGAATATGATAATTCATGGATAAAAGAATAAACTAATTTATTCAAATTAAGGCACATAACAACTTCGGTAGTTTGTAAATATTTCATTCATCTTATTTAATGTAAGCTTATCCTTTTAATTGATTTAGCAAAATAAAGATAATAAATAATTGAAAATATTGATCCAAAAATTAAATTTATAATATCTTCAATATAAAAATATCCTAACACTAAACTACCTTCAAAAAATTTAAACAAAAAAAACATTGGAATTATAACGAAAAGTGCAACTAGGAAAAGTCTAAAACTAACAATCCAAGAAATTACAATATATCGTTTAAAGAAATCTTTCCCATCACCTAATTCATTTACTTTAAATACTTTCAAAACTCCCCAAACAGATATAATTATCTGTAAAACAACACTAATAAATCCTAAAATATTTCCTTTAATAACACCAAAGCTAACCAAAGTATATATAATTATAAAAGCTATTAAATATTTTAATGCTTCTTTATCTTCAAATTTATTCTCTATTAATTTGCTTTCAGCATCTGATAAATCAATCCAATTCATTATTTTTTTTTAAGGTTATTTTATAGGTTATTATGCCTAGTACACAAGTAAATTATTTTATATTAACAAAATGGCATTTATTACAAAAATTAGGTGTTGTATTATTAAACCATAATTTTCTCCAATCTCTAAAATCATTGCTATTTAAAATATTTATTAAAGAATCGTTAAACACATTACCAAAATTCTTCTCCTTTGGAAAAGGTTTTGCACAACAAGGAGGAATATAACCATCTTGTGTTACATAAAAGTGAGACCATGGAAATGGGCATTTCTGAAAATCGTTATCAGTTTTAAAACTTTTTTCTGTTACTAGTACATTTTTAGTATTTTTTATTACTTTTTCTAATTCTGAAACAACTTCAATAAACTCTTGCGATTCATATAATTTATAATAATCAACAGAATAACCTGTTACTGATGCCAAATTAAATAATGTGAAATCCATATATTTAACACCTACATTATCAACATATTTAACTAATTTGGGCATATGTTTGTAATTTTCTTTTGTTACAACCATATTCAACATTATATCAGTTGAACTATTTTTACATAATTCAGTTAAAAGTTTAATATTTTTATCTAACAATTTAAAATTGGAACCTATTCTAATGCTATTATAAACTTCATTTAATCCGTCAATAGATATTTGAATAGTATCAATTTTACCTATAACACCCTTCACTTTTTCAATAAAATCGGGCAAAACTGCATTTGTGGAAACCGATATAATAATTCCTTTATTTTTATTTTTTATATAGTCTACTACTTCTTCTAATTCTTTATAAATAAAAGTTTCTCCCATTCCTGTTAAACCAATAGAATCTAAATATGGATAAACCTCATCAATAATTTTTTTAGCATCATCAACACCCATCACTCCCTGATTCATTTCTTTACCATAAGTATACTCTCTTGGACATATTGTACAAGAGAGATTACAACGATTGGTCAATTCTAACATAATTGTAGATGGATATGCAACTTTTGTAGATTTGATTGATTTTAAATAAAAATGCTTTATTTTATTTGAAAGGTATAATAATAGATACTTATTCTTTGGTAAATATTTAATCCTTTTAATAGCTTTTTTT
>Ga0256827_10000118_pt1 | contig 42125 bp, 35 predicted proteins | sample CV84metaG_FD_185977 | JGI IMG/M metagenome (GOLD analysis project Ga0256827, IMG submission 185977) | Hydrothermal vent microbial communities from East Pacific Rise, Pacific Ocean - CV84 | ecosystem: Environmental > Aquatic > Marine > Hydrothermal vents | place: Pacific Ocean: East Pacific Rise... | reverse complement strand
AACCTTAATGCTTATTGCAGCTATTATTGATGTTCTGATATCAGAGGCATCGAAACTTTTATTGTAAAATTCTCGAACGGTTTTAACAAGAGCTTCTCTAAAAGCAATTAAATGTGTACCGCCTTGTGTTGTGTGTTGTCCGTTTACAAAAGCATAATATTCTTCGCCATACTGATTTCCGTGAGTTATAGCAACTTCAATATCTTCTTCAATAAAATGAATGATAGGATATAAACCCTCGCCACTCATATTTTCATGAAGCAAATCTAACAAGCCGTTTTTAGAATAAAATTTTTGCTCGTTTAATGTAATTGTTAAACCAGAGTTAAGATAAACATAGTTTCGACACATGGTTTCAATATATTCCATATTGAAATTGTATGTCTTAAATATTTCTGTATCAGCAATAAACTCTACGTATGTACCGTTTTTTTCTTCGGTTGGGATAACATCTGTTTCAGTAGTAACTACACCACGAACAAACTCAACAGTTTTAACCTCGTTTTCACGATAAGAACTGATTTTAAAACTTTCAGAAAGGGCGTTAACTGCCTTTGTACCAACGCCGTTAAGACCTACAGATTTTTTAAATACTTTACTGTCGTATTTAGCACCGGTATTCATTTTAGAAACAACATCTTTTACTTTCCCTAGCGGAATACCACGACCATAATCTCTAATAGAAACGGTGCTTTCGTTTACTTTTATCTCAATAATTTTACCGAATCCCATCATATATTCATCGATGCAATTGTCTAAAACTTCTTTAATTAAAATGTAAATACCGTCATCGGGAGATGTGCCGTCGCCAAGTTTCCCGATATACATACCAGGGCGACGTCGAATGTGTTCCTTCCAATCGAGGGTTTTTATTGAATCTTCTGAATAATCTGCAGTCATACTTATTTTATATCTTCTAACCTTGCAAAAGTAATTAAATAGAATGCACAAAATAGGCATTGTAAAAACTAATTATTAACAAAAAAATTAACAAAAAGTTTTGCTTGTTAATATTCTATTAAGCTCGCTTCTAAAAAATAGTTTTTTAATAATATTTTTATTATTAATAAGTATTAGGATTGAGTAATATTCAATCCACATAACTTTTCGGGTTTTATACTTTGTCTTTTTCCTTTTTTATTCGTTTAAATTTATAAGCGTAACTTAGCTATGCTTAAAATTTTAAACTCTAAAAAAGAAAAAATAAATCCGCATAAATTCCCGAAAAGCTAAATGGATTGAGTATATTAAATGTATATTTGTAATCAATAAATATTTATAATATTGGACAAAACAAAATATAATTTAATTACAATACTTGGAGCAACTGCAACAGGTAAAACTACTGTAGCAGTAGCTTTAGCCGATAGGTTAAACAGTGAAATTATAAGTGCTGATTCACGTCAAGTGTATCGCCGTATGGATATTGGAACGGGTAAAGATATTGATGAATATCAGTTTAACGAAAAACAAATTCCTTATCATTTAATTGATATTGTTGATGCGGGTACAAAATATAATGTTTACGAATATCAAAAAGATTTTTTACAAGCATATAATAAAATATTTGCAAAAGATAAATTACCTGTTTTGTGTGGTGGCACAGGAATGTATATTGATGCTGTAACTAAAGGATACAAGTTGATAAATGTTCCGGTAAACGAAAACTTAAGAGAAAAATTAGAACTTAAAACAAACGAGGAGTTAGAGCAAATTCTTAAATCATTAAAAAATACACATAACAAAAGCGATTTTGATACAAGAAAACGTGCAATAAGAGCTATAGAAATTGAAGATTATTACAAAAATAATCCAGATATATCTTTAGATTATCCAAAATTTAACACATTATTTATTGGTATTGATGTAGATAGAAATACTCGTAGAAAAAGAATAACAAATCGGCTAAAAGCCCGACTAGAAGAAGGAATGATTGAAGAAGTTGAGAATTTGTTAAAATCTGGAATTGCTGCTGAAGACCTTATTTATTACGGGTTAGAATATAAATTTTTAACCATGTATGTTACAGGCGAAATTAACCGTAATGATATGTTTCAAAAGTTAGAGAGTGCAATACATCAGTTTGCAAAACGCCAAATGACATGGTTTAGAGGTATGGAACGCAAAGGAGCTATAATTAATTGGATTGATGGGCGAATGCCTACTGACGAAAAGATTGATAAGATTATTTCATTATTATAGAAATATAAAAAAAGACCTTAGAAAATAAAATCTAAGGTCTTCTTTATTTTAAAACGAACTGTTTCTTATGCTCCTAAAGTAGCAACCATAACAGCTTTTATAGTATGTAAACGGTTTTCTGCTTCGTCAAAAACAATTGAAGCTTCCGATTCAAACACCTCTTCGGTAACTTCTAAACCATCTAAACCAAATTTTTGGAAAATTTCCTCACCAACTTTTGTATCTCGGTTGTGGAATGCAGGTAAACAGTGCATAAATTTAACATTTGGGTTGTTTGTTAAATCCATAGCTTTTTTGTTTACTTGATATGGTTTTAAAAGTTCAATTCTTTCTTTCCATACTTCGTCTGCTTCTCCCATAGAAACCCATACGTCTGTATAAAGGAAATCACAATCTTTAACACCTTCTTCAACGCTGTCGGTAACAGTTATTGTAGCACCTGTTTCTTTTGCAATTTCTTTAGCTATTTTAACTAGCTCATCGCTTGGCTGAACGGCTTTTGGAGCTACAGAACGGAAATCCATTCCCATTTTTGCTGCACCAATCATTAAAGAATTACCCATATTATTACGAGCATCGCCTAAATAAGCAAATTTAACTTTGTGTAATGGTTTGTCAGAATGCTCCATCATAGTTAAAAAATCGGCAAGAATTTGAGTAGGGTGGTATTCGTTTGTTAAACCATTCCATACAGGAACATTTGCAAATTTGCCAAGTTCTTCAACAATTGCTTGTCCAAAACCACGATACTCGATACCATCATACATTCTACCAAGAACACGAGCAGTATCTTTCATAGTTTCTTTTGCACCAATTTGGCTGCCAGATGGTCCTAAATATGTTACATTTCCACCTTGGTCGTACACTGCTGTTTCAAAAGCACATCTTGTTCTGGTAGATGATTTCTCGAAAATTAATGCAATATTTTTACCTTTTAATGTTTGAGCTTCTGTACCAGCATATTTTGCTTTTTTTAGGTCAGCAGAAAGATCTAACATAAATTTAATTTCCTTTGGAGTAAAATCCAATAACTTCAAAAAGTTTCTGTTTCTTAAGTTAAAAGCCATATTATTTATTTTTTAATTTATTATTTATTTTTAATCAGTTTGCAAAATTACAATTTTTATTTAATAGAACCATATAAGAACATATTAGTTTTGATAATGAGAAAAATGACGAATGAAATTAAAGATTAGCGATAGAATTCTTAATTTTTAATTTTTAATTTAAAGATTAACCATTTAACAATATAAACCATATAAGAAATATAAGAACATATAAGTTAATGAAAAACAATTATTAACTATTAACTATTAACTATAAACTATTAACTATTTAGTAATTAAGTGTAATTCGTGTACCAATACTTTTATTTTCTAATTGAGTAGCTTCTGTAATTACAGATTTTTCGCCACCATTTTCAACAAAGTTTAGTGCAGCTTTAATTTTTGGAGACATATTTCCTTCGCCAAAAGTTCCATTTTCTATATATTTTTTTGTATCCTTTGCATCTAAAAATTCTAATACTTTTTGGTCAGGTTTTCCAAAGTTTGCATAAACAAAAGGAACATCTGTTAAAATATAAAATTCATCGGCACCAATTCTGTTTGCTAATAGCGACGAAGCGTTATCTTTGTCAATAACAGCTTCAAGAGGTTGTATTAAACCATTTTCATCATGATACACAGGTATTCCTCCTCCGCCTGAAGCTATTACAATATAACCTTCTTTTACAAGTTTTTCTACTACTTTTTCGTTCATTATTTTTATAGGAAGCGGCGATGGAACAACTCTACGCCACGCATCGTCTGCTTTTGGACTTTTTCTAAATTCCCATCCTTTTTCTGCTGATAATTTATCTGCTTCTACTTTGGTGTATATTTTTCCTACTCTCTTTGTTGGGTTTTTAAAACCAGGGTCGTTTTTATCGACAACAACCTGTGTTACAAGAGATATTATTTCTTTGTCGATACCTTCTTGTATTAAAATATTTTTAAGATTTCGTTCTATCATATATGCAATTCCGCCTTGAGAATTAGCAACACAAATATCTAAAGGCATTGCCGGTATATCGTATTTACTTAATCCGGCATCGTTTTGCAAAAGAATATTGCCTACTTGAGGTCCATTGCCGTGTGAAATTACTAAATCGTATCCTTCTTTTATTAAATGGATAAGATTTTTAAGTGTGTCAATAGAATTTTGATTTTGTTCTTCAATAGTTCCTCTTTCGTCTCCTCTAAGGAGGGCGTTGCCTCCTAATGCTACAACAGCTAATTTCTTTGTCATACTATCGTTTTTTAAAATGAGCGTAAAAATATTAAAAAAAAGCATATACTTTGATGATAATTGTTGATTTTTTATTTTTATTAGATTTATATTGTATTTTTTTGCAGTATATTACTGATAATAAGTATTATATTCTTTTGGTAAAACTTATTTTGTAGAGTTTATTTTTGTATGTGAGGGTTTGGTTTTCGATTATTCTATTGCTGCATTTAGAGATTGTCTAATAAAGTCCGACTTCTGCGTTGTTGCTCAAAATCTAAATACTCAAAGATCTTAGTATTCTGCGGTTTGATTTTTTCACACATCATTGAACTCGAACATTATAGTTCAATCTATTGACTTTATGGATAATTACTATTTAGGATAGTATTGATTAAAAAACTAATTTTTAGAACTACCTTTTACTAAGTTTTTTAGCAAATTTTTCTGTTTCTTTCTTTACAATCTTTGCACTATCAAAATACCCTTTTGCCGTTTTAGCACAACTTGCATATTTAAACTTTTTGTGTAGTTTATCAATTATTATTTTGCTCAATTCCTCAATGTTCTTTATATCTTGCATTGTACAAAATAAAACAAACTATTTTATTTATATAATGAGAATTGTCATTATAATCTCAATACATTTAGTTTTTATCTGAAATCCGCAAGTTAGGCTTTACTTTGTTATTATATCCGTAGGTTTACTTTTAAAATATTAATAGTCAGGGCTTCACTATTTAAATTAAAGTGAAACTGATTAATATTTAACAACTTATAAACGAACAACATGAAACCCTAACTTGCGTATTTTAGGTCTGTTATAAATTAAATTCATTTTTAACAGCATCAACAAAATCTAGTTTTTCCCAAGTAAATAATTCAACTTCCATTTCTTTATCGCCAAAATAATCTGAAGTAAATTGTTTTTTTACTATTTGCGGTTTTCTTCCCATATGTCCGTATGCAGCTGTTTCGGAATAAATTGGATTACGCAATTTAAGACGTTTCTCAATTGCAGCCGGTTTTAAATCAAAGATAGTTTTAATTTTTTCGGCAATTTCACCATCAGTTAAATTTAGTTTCGATTTTCCGTAAGTATTAACATAAACACCAACCGGTTCGGCAACACCAATTGCATAAGAAAGTTGAACAAGCACTTCGCTTGAAACTCCTGCTGCTACCATGTTTTTAGCAATATGTCGAGATGCATAGGCAGCCGAACGATCAACCTTGCTTGGGTCTTTTCCTGAAAAGGCACCGCCACCATGAGCTCCTTTTCCGCCATAAGTATCTACAATAATTTTCCTGCCCGTAAGACCCGTATCACCGTGTGGTCCACCAATTACAAATTTACCTGTTGGGTTTACGTGGTAAGTAATATCGTTGTTGAATAAAGCCTGAATTTTGTCAGATAATTTTTCTTTTAATCGAGGTACTAATATATTAATTACATCGCTTTTTATTTTTGCCAACATAATTTTTTCGTCTTGGTCGAAATCGTCGTGCTGTGTAGAAATAACAATTGTGTCAATTCTAATAGGTTTGTCATCGTCAGAATATTCTATTGTTACTTGCGATTTAGAGTCGGGACGTAAATAAGGCATTAAATCGCTGTTTTTTCTGATATCAGCAAGTTCTATTAATAATTGATGTGATAAATCTATTGCCAAAGGCATATAATTTTCGGTTTCGTTTGTTGCGTAACCAAACATCATTCCTTGGTCGCCTGCACCTTGCTCGTTTTTTTCGTTTTTTTCGTTTTCTGATGCAACACCACGGTTGATATCGTCGGATTGCTCGTGAATTGCAGAAAGAACTCCACAGGAATTTCCATCAAATTGATATTCGCTTTTTGTGTAACCAATATGGTTGATTGTTTCGCGTGCAATATGTTGTATATCAACATAAGTTTCGGTTCTTACTTCGCCTGCTAAAACAACTTGACCAGTTGTTACAAGAGTTTCTATTGCTACTTTAGAGTTTGCGTCAAATGCAATAAATTGATCTAATAGTGCGTCAGAAATTTGGTCTGATACTTTATCAGGGTGTCCTTCTGATACTGATTCTGAGGTAAATAAATATGACATTTTTTTTAAGTTTAATAATTTTATATTTAAAATTTAGATTTGAGAGTTCACAACTTAAAAAAAAAGGTCGGTTTAGCATTTTTTGTGTGGTTGCAATCAACTCAAATCTTTCCACTTTTTTAATTAAGTACAAAGTTATGTATTATTTGTATTTTGTCAAAATTATTGATGGGATAAATAAGTAAAGATTTATACTTTTATTTATTTTTATATTTGATTAATTACTAATTTACCAATTTTTTCAAGGTAATAGTTAGGCTTTAGTTATCAATAAATACAAATTATTAGAGAATAAGTCTATCATTTTTGTAATTTACAGTTTGTATATTACTGGGTGGCAATAACTTAATCATTCTACTAATAAAGTATGTATTTTGTTCTAAGTCTTATTGTGTAAAATTTGATTTGTCAACATTTATTTATAATTTTGTTTAATAATAAATATATAATAAATAAAAAATATGAAGTTTATTTTTGATTTAGATGGAACAGTTACATTAGAAGAAACCTTACCTTTAATATCAAATCATTTTAATATCGATAAACAAATAAATGAATTAACACAAGAAACAATAAATGGTAATATACCATTTATTGAAAGTTTTATTCGTAGAGTTCAGATATTAGGCAGTTTACCTGTTTCAGAGATTAATGATTTATTAAGTAATGTTTCTTTATCAAAAAAAATATATCAGTTTATTCAGGATAATAAAGATGATTGTATAATTGCTACAGGTAATCTTGATATTTGGGTAGAAAAATTGATAAAAAAAATAGCTTGTAAAGCGTATTGCTCTGATTGTATTGTAAAAGACAACAAAGTAGAAAAAATAACTCATATTTTAAAAAAAGAAGACATTGTAAAAAAATATAAAGACAGAGGAGAGCAGGTTGTTTTTATAGGTGATGGGAACAACGATGTTGAAGCGATGAGAGATGCTGATATAGCAATAGCTTGTGGTATAGTTCATTATCCCGCAAAAAGTGTTTTGTCGGTAGCAGATTATGTAGTGTTTAGTGAGAATTCATTAAGTAGATTATTAAATCAAATAAAAGAACCACAAAAGGGTAAGTCTCTTATATTAAGTTGTGCAGGAATAGGTTCTCGTTTAGGATTGGGAAAAACAAAGGCATTAATAGAAATAGAGGATAAGCCTTTAATTTATTGGCAGCTAGAGCAATTTAAGGGAATAAACGACATTAGAATAGTAATTGGTTATCAAGCAAATGATATTATAAAAACTGTTTTGAAATTTGATAAAGATGTGATTTTTGTATATAATCATGATTATTTTCATACAAAAACAGGAGCTAGTTATTATTTAGGTTCAAGACATGGAAATGAATATTCAATTGCTTGGGATGGTGATTTATTAGTACATCCTGATGATGTCCAGAGTTGTTTAAATTTTGATAATGAATATATAGGTTGTAGTGAAACGATTACAGATGATGCCGTTTTGGTTAGTGTAAGCGAAAAAGGAGAAGTACTTCGTTTTTCTATAGGATATGGTAAGTATGAATGGTCAGGACCTGCTTGTCTGAAAAAAGAGCATATAAAATTTACATCAGGACATGTGTATCATCAAATTGAAGAACATTTACCATTGCCTGCAATGGTAATTAGAGCACAAGATATTGATACTTATGATGATTATAAGAAAGCAATAGAATTTATTAAAACATGGAAATAATGGGAAATAAAAAAATAGATGAATATTACAAAGAATTAGCTAAAACAATTACAGACCCAAAAGCCACTCGAAATAAAGCTAAAGATTCTTCTAAATATGATGTGGAATTAATGAAATTATTGGCTGATGAAAATAAAATATTATTAGATTTAGGTGCAGGAACAGGTCTTTTAATTAATCATTTAGTTGATGATTTTAAACGAATATATGCTGTTGAAAAATTTCCTGAATTTTCAAAATTTATACAAAAAACAGAAAAAATTATTATTGAAAATAAGGATTTATTGGAATGGGAAAATAAATTTAATATAAAATTTGATATAATTTCTTTATTTGGTGTTATGAACTATTTTGATGAAGAAGAAGCAATATTAATTTATAAGAAAATATTTGACAATCTAAACTCAAATGGTATCCTTGTTGTTAAGAATCAAATGGGAGTTAATAAAGATATTATTATTAACGGATTTTCAAAAGAATTACAAACAAATTATTATTCAGAATATAGATTTGTTGAAAAAGAAATCAATATTTTGAAAAAAATAGGTTTTTATGACATTGAGAAAAAAGACATATATCCTTCTGAATATAACAGATGGGATAATACCCACTTTTATGCTTTAATATGTAAAAAATAATGCAAGTTAAATTAGTAAAAGATAAAAATGGTATAGAGTTTTATTCAATACCATATTTATATGATATCCAAAAAGAATTATTAGAACTACTTAAGATTATTGACAAAGTTGCAAAAGACAATAATATCAAATATTGGATTGATGGAGGAACATTACTAGGTGCAATAAGACATAAATCGTTTATTCCTTGGGATGATGATATTGATGTTTGTTTAATGAAAGATGAATATGATAGATTTTTACCATTATTAAATGATTATATTAAAACTGACAAACATCGATCATTATTATATTATAACAATAAAGAGTATCATTATTGGTTTGAATATTTTATGTCTGATAAGATAATTGTTGAGTATAACGGAGTAAGAAGACCTGTACGTATTGATATATTTCCTATGAAATTAGTTGAGAATGATTTAGAATCAATAGAAAAAGACAAATATATTACAGATAAAGCTTATTACTTTATAAAAGGGAAGGTTAAATATCATAATAAAATAAAGAATAAATATAAATACAAAAAACTAAATGAAGGGTTAAATAAAAAAAACACCTTTTTAACTTATTTTAATAATGAATATTTACTCCAAAAATTTACTAATAAAAACAAAGATAATTTATTAGTAAATTATTCATTTGGAGATATATATGTAGGTAAAGAAAGAGACTATTTTAAATATACAGATATATTTCCTATTAAAAATATAGAATTTGAAGCTTGTAAGTTTATGTGTCCTAATAATACAGATGTTTATTTAAAAACATTATATGGTGATTATATGCAACTCCCTTCGTTAGAAAATAGAATACAGGTTCATAATAGTAAGATTATTGTAAATGATAGTGTTATTACAAAAAAAGAAATAAATAGTTTATTAAAAGAACAAGACGAACTGTTTTTTAAAGTAGATAAATTATCATATAAATTATTTATTTTATATAGACAAACTATAAGTAATGGCTTTGTTGATACATACAATTCAATAATAAAACCTTTTATAATACGAAAATTGAATAAATAAATATGAACTTAATAATTCAATTAATATTTTCTTTTTTATCCTACCTTATTCCTAAAGATAAGCGACTTATAGTTTGTGGTTCTGGTGATGGTCGTTTGTTTAATGGTAATCCTAAGTATTTATATATGTATTTGCATAAACACAATACAGATATAAAATATTATTGGTCAACAAAAAACAAGGACGTATATAATAGTTTGAAAAACCTAAATTATCCTGTTGTTTTAACAAATACACTAGGTGGCTTTTTTATTCTTTTAAGAGCAAGGTATTTTGTTATCGAAAAATCGTCGTTAGATGTTACCTACACAAAAAGCATTCTTGGTAGATTTAATTATGTTCAATCTAATCATGGAACTCCTTTAAAAAAAGTTGGTAATGATGCTATTACTTTAATTAAAAATCCTATTATTGATAGGTTTATGAAAAAGCACAAGTTATATTCTAAATTAAAATATAAGTATTTTTTATCAAAATCACACGAAGAAGATGCAATTCTTTTATCTGCATTTGGAAATAAAAATATAATAACTTTAGGCTATCCCAGAAACGATAGTTTCTTTAATAAGGATTTATTATTTTTTAATTATTATAAAAAATTAAATTTAAACACATTTAAAAAAGTATTTTTTTATGCCCCTACTTTTCGTGATAATTACTTAAGTGTTGTACCTTTTTCTGATAATATTTATAACTTAAACAAATATTTAAACGAAAATAACTATGTGCTTTTTGTAAAAAAACATCCTATGGAAAAACTTCTTAAAATTCCAAAAGATTTATCAAATATCAAAGATATATCTTTTGAAATTGATGATATTCAAGAAATTTTACCTTTTGTTGATGTTTTGATAACAGATTATTCGAGTACATTTTTTGATTATATTTTAACAGGTAAACCTGTTATTTATTATTCTTATGATTTTGAAGAATATTTAAATAATTGTAGAGGAATGTATTATGATTATTATAAAGAATTACCAGGCCCTTTTGCTAAAACGGAAAATGAATTAATAAATCTTATTAAAAATATTGATTTGTGGAGTAAGAAAGAAAGTTATAAGCATGAATACAATAAATTAGTAGATAAATTTAATAAATTTAAAGATGGTAATTCATCTAAAAGATTAATAAACTTACTTTTTTCTACAGATTTGTAAACTATCTTTTTATAAATAATCTTTAATTTTAACTTTAATCTCTGTTGTTGAAATAGCCTCTGTTCGTGGCAAATAAATAACTTTACAAATATCAGAAAATTCATCAAATTTACCTTCCCAATCGCTACCCATAACAAGAATATCTGCTTTATATTTTAAAATATATTCGCGTTTTAAATCAAGGCTTTCTTCTAAAAAAACTTCGTCAACATATTTTATAGAGTCAACAATTGCCATTCTATCATGTTCGTTATAAACTGGATATATTTGTTTTTTATTATAATTTAATTTATCGCTTGATACCCCTACAATCAACACATTGCCAAGAGCTTTTGCTCTTTTTATAATATTTATATGTCCAATATGAAGTAAATCGTATGTTCCAAAAGTTAAAACTCTCATTATTATAGTTTATATTTTTTACAAATGTATAGCAATAATCTTAAAAATCATTATTGTCAGTATTACTATTAATATTTTCAAACATAAGTTTATTAATCCAGTTTTGTTCCCAAGCATTGTTGGCTATATTTTCTATTCGTGTTTTAAAATCAATATACAAACCATTATCTTTAACATATTCAATTAGTTCTGTAAATGATTTTAACATACTAGTAAAAAAAGTATCATTCATATTGTTTGTAGCAGAATATTTTTGAGCTGTTTCAATGTTAAATAACATTATATCTGCAATAATAAATGGTTCTACATTAAGCAATTTATATTTTTTTACATATCTATGTGCTACCGAACGTCTCTTTTTGGCTTTACGCCTACCTTCGGGAAAATATTCTTTGTTTATTTTAAATTTAGCCTCGTTTATTAGTTTTTCTTCGTTAGGATTAAAAGCAAAATCGTAATATTCTTTCACAGGTTTAAATCTTGTGTAAATATCAATAATTTGCTGTTCTAATTGTTTCTTTTTTAGACCTGTTAAATATTTTTTTAAATCTCGTTTACTCATATTTTTTTTAAAATGGTTTTTATAATTGTATAAACAAACTTTAATATCTACAACGCTTACAAGATTGTTAATTCTATAAAAACAGCTTGCTATTATTACTAAAAAAAAATAAATTATGTCTACAAAATTATTAAAATATTGTTGAAAAACTAATTTTTAAGAAGTCGCTTATAAATTTAAACGAATAAAAAAGAAAAAAAAAGTAGAAAACACGAAAAGTAACGTGGTTTGAATATATATTTGCGACCAATAAAAAAAGATGTACATTTGGAACATAAAAATTTTAATAATTTATTAATGATGAGCAAGTTTAAATATTTAATAATTAATATAGTTTTAATTATATTTACCCATAGTGTAACTAATGGACAATCAATAGATTTAGATAAAAAAATTGGGAAAACTAATTTTGAAACAGTTGTAAAAACATATGGTTTGTATAAGGATAGCTCAATGAATATATATATAAATAAAGTGGGGCAAAGATTAGTTTCAAAATTAGATACAGCTCTTTTTGAATATAAATTTTATATCGTTAAAAATGAAGTACCTAATGCTTTTGCACTACCCGGTGGTTATATATTTATAACAACAAGTTTGCTTCCTATTATCAACACAGAAGATGAATTAGCAGGAATAATTGGACACGAAATTATTCATTCAAATAATAGGCATTCTGTTCGTCAAATTAAAAAGCGGATAATACCAGCTATTATTACTTTGCCTATTGATATTGTAGCTGATATAGTTCCAATTTTTGGTACATTAACTTCGCCAATTAAATCAGCAGAAAGTATGTTGTTTGCAAGTTATAGCAGAAAATTTGAAACTGAAGCCGACGAACAAGGGGTTATTTTAGCTGCAAAAGCAGGATACGACCCATTGGCATTAATTTCGGCATTAAATAGATTGATGAATACTTTTGAATATATGACAGGAGAAAAGGAAGAAAAAAGTTATTTTGCCGATCATCCTTATACTCCCGATAGAGAAGCAAATATTAAAGCTGTAACAAAAAATATAGTTAACAAAAAAACTGAAAAAATTACTAAAGATTTTGTTAAAGAATTTGATGGACTAATGTACGGTACTAATCCTGATAAAGGAATTGTTAAGAACAATGAATTAACACAGTTAAAAAAAGATTTTTTTATAAAATTTCCAAAATTTTGGATTTTGCAAAACCATGATACTCTTGTTGTTGGCTATAGTCCTAATAAAAACGCAGCTTATGTTTTAACTTTTGATGACAATAAAGATACACCCGAAGAATTAGCTAAAAAATATATTGATAGCATATCTAAAAAACATAAAGATAATATTGTAAGCTCACAAAAAACTAAGGTAAATGGGGTAGTGGGTTATGTAATTCATTTTGAACAAGTATCGTATAGCGATACTACTTTTGCAAATATATTATGGCTACCAATAGGTGAAAATATGTTTAAGATAAGTACAGTGTCTAATATAAAAGATAATAAAACAATACAAGATATTACAAAAAGTATTAGAATTTTAACAAAATCTGAAAAAGAATCTGTTATGGTTAAATATATCAAAATTGCTACAGCAAAAGAAAACGAAACTATAGTCGATTTATGTAGAAGAACTAATAATAAAGTTCAACCAGATATGATTGCGGTTATTAACGGGATAAATATCAACACAAAATTAAAAGAAGGTCAAGATATAAAAATAGTTTTGGAAAAGAAATTCCTGCAAAAATAATTGTAATTGAAATTTTTTATTAATAGAACTACTAATGCTTTTGCTGAATCTTTTAATGCTAAAATTAAACATTTTAGAGCTAAGCTGAGAGAAGTGAAAAATATTATTTTTTTCCTTTTTAGATTGAATAAACTTTTTGCTTAATCCCCATTTATAATATGTGACCCGTCTTTCGTCTTCACCTATTGGTTATTCTTATTTTCGGCTTAAAATAAACAAAAATACCAACAAATTTAGGTTAGTTTTTAAAATTGTTAAAAAATCATAAAAAAAATTAATAAAATATTTAATTAATGTCTTTGTTTTTTAGAATAAAATATTACATTTGCGGAATAATAATGTTTATTACTTAACTTAAACCAAGAAAAGATGAAAAATTTAAGATTATTTTTATTAGCTTTAGCAGTAGGTTCTATGACAATGTTTACTGCATGTGACGCTCCTGCAACTGACGAAGGTACAGATAACGCTGATACAACTATTGTAGCTGAAGATGCTGCTGGTGATGTTGAAACTGCTACTACTGAGGCAGAAGACCAAGTTGCTCCTGAAGAAGAAACTACAGAAGTTGAAGGTACAGAAGTTGAAGGTACAGAAGGCGAAGCTACTGAAGCTGAGGGAACTGAAGAAGCAGAAACTCCTGCTGAGTAATCAAAAAAAAATGATTAGAAAAAAAGGACTTAAAACAAGTCCTTTTTTTTATGCCTAATTGTTAATACTAATTGAATATTTCTACCAATAATGAGGCTATAGAACCGAGCTAGCCAACATGTTAAAGTTTCCAAATATCCACGTTAGTGTGCAAATTTTAGGTGTAATCGTGCAATAGCTAGTAAAAAATAGATGAACCTCATTTTTAACCTTTAAAAAGATGAGAAAGCAAATACAACAAAATATAGCTTTAAATTTATTTATTTACTTTTTTTGTAAATATCAATTTAAAATTGATAAAGAATACTAAGTATTTTTATTACTTTTGCCACTTAATAAAATTATGAGATATTTAAGGCACACATTATTTTTATTAGTTTTTATTTATATTCCTATTTCATGTTCTGATGTTAACAAAGCTAATGATTATGTTGATGAAGATATTCATGATACGGTATCAATACCAGATACATTAAGAAGTTTTTTAAAAAAAATACATGCAAAAGAGAAAGCAAAAGCATTTAATAAATATTTCACACACTTAAACAGAGCTGGAATTTTTAATGGAAATGTTTTAATAGCACAAAAAGGAGTTGTTATTTTCGAAAATACTTATGGCTACTCAAACATTAGAAAAAGAAAAAAACTTTCGATAAATGATAGGTTTCAAATAGCTTCGGTATCAAAACAATTTACTGCAGTATCAATTTTGCAGCTTTACGAAAAAGATTCGCTAGATTTACAAGATACAATTCAAAAGTTTTTACCTAATTTCCCATATAAAGATATAACAATTCATATGTTATTAACACATAAATCTGGTTTACCAAACTATATTTATTTGTGCGATAGAAATTTTCATAACAAAGACACAGGTGCAGTTACCAATAACGAAGCAATAGAGTGTTTAATAAAACACAAACCGCCTCGTTATTACAGACCCGGACGAAGATTTAATTATAGTAATACCGGTTATATGGTATTAGCTTCTATTGTAGAAAAAATTTCGCAAATGCCTTTTGAAGATTATTTACAAAAAAATGTGTTTAATCCATTAGACATGCAAAATACATTTGTTTACAAAAAAGGAAAAACAATATTGCCATCAGATATAGCAATTGGATATAAATATAGGCGTACACCTGCCGAGGATATTTTTTTAAATGGGGTAGTAGGCGACAAAGGAATATACACCACTGTTGAAGATTTGTATAAATGGGATCAGGGATTGTATAATAATAAAATAATTAACGATACAATATTAAAACTTGCTTTTCAACCAATGGGAAAAAGAAAGTGGGCTTATAAAAACTATGGCTACGGCTGGCGAATGTATAACAGTAAAGAAGCCGGAAAAATATTATATCATGCAGGTTGGTGGTATGGATACCAAAGTTTACTTGTTAGAATACAAAAAGATACAACAAGTATAGTGATTTTACGAAACAAAAAAACCAAAGGGATTATAGACCAAGGACGTTTATTTAATATTTTGTATAAAGATTATAAATAGTGTTTGTATATAAAGTCAAGAGATTGAACTATAAACTACTCTAACAAAATTAATCTAAAATAACTGTTAAAGCAAAGCCAAGATTAAAGGTTTTTATAATATTTTTACCATAAACATCAACAGGGCTAGTAAGTACAAGTATATATCTTTTTCCTGTTTCAATGGTTATACCCGGATAAAATGTAATTAAGAATTGGTTATCCTTATCTTTAAAATGTTTAAAATTTTTATAACCGAAGCCTGCTACTACTTGAAATTGATGCGAAAACAAGAAATAACCTGCATCAGCACTTAAATAGGTTAAATAATTAATATTGTTTTGATCGAAATATTTTCCGTATCCGGTATTAAAATCAATAGAAAAATTTTTACTCGGATTGTACGATACAACTCCCCCAAAACCAACTTGTGCTGTATTTAGTATTGTATGTTTATCTTTTAAAACAATTGCATTACCTAATGGAGCATTAACACCGGCTATTGCAGCAAAACCAAGCTTTTCTTTTTGCATAATTACATATCTCATACCAAAATCTATTGCCGACATATCAACAGGAACTACTAAGCCCATTTCAATTTTATCGAATAAACCATAGGTTACACGTATAAACATACTAGAAATATGATTTATACTATCATTACCAAATTGTTCTGTTAATTTAGAATTGTTATCCCAATACTTATTTGTAGAAGAATGATAAAAACCAGGTTCAAATTCTACATTCTTATCATCAACAACATCAACACATACAGAGTTTAGTTTTGATGCAGAAATTCCTGCAACTTGGGCTTTAATACTAATTGATATTATCAAAAAAGCAATGGTGAGATATAAAGATTTCATAATTTAATTATTTAATAGTTTTTTTATTGAAACAAAGAAATAAGGATTTTGTATTTTATACAATACCTATTTATTGGTATTATTAAGAGAGACTTCTAAAAATTAGTTTTTCAATAGTATAATTAATAGAAGTCCCCATTGAGTATATATTATAGGTGTATTTAATAACTTTTTTTTATTAGTGTAAATTCAAGAAAAGCTAAATGAATTGAGTTTAGAAAATATTTTTTTATCTCAAAAAATAATAATAACTTCGTAGCTAAATATTTATTTAATATAATTTGATATGAAAAATCTGTATTTTATAATTTTGGTGTTTTTATGTTATAATCTTAGTTCGCAAACAAATCTAAAAATAGAATTTCATGGCGAATTAATTAATAATGGTGATACAGTAGAATATACCGGTGTTAATAATGCTAGTTCAGTTATTGATATAGAAGGTGTTAAGGTAATTAATTCTGGTACTCTTGATTATCAAAATCTTGGTTGTAAGAAAGAGGAGGTTGATTTAGTTTCTGGTAGCGAGGTTGCTATTTGTTGGGGAAGTCATTGTTCTCCGCCTTGGGTAAATGTTTCTCCATACAGTGTTGCTCTAAATTCAGGAGATGAATATCTTGGTTTTCATGGCGATTTTAGAAATAATGGTTTTGTAGGTATTAGTTATGTAAATATTTTTTTCTATGATAAAGATAATACTACAGATGAAGTGTATTTTACTGTAAAATTTGATATATCAACATCTGTTAATGAAATATCTAAAAATAAATATATATTTTATCCAAACCCTACATCTAAATACTTATTTGTTATTTTGAACGAACAAATATCTAGTTATAAAATATTTGATATTTTTGGTAATCTTGTTGCAGTAAAAAATAATTACAATAAAACAAATGAAAGTATTGATGTTTCGTCATTAAAAACAGGACAATATATAATACAAATCATTACTTCAAAAAATAATTATCTGTATAGAAAATTTACTAAAATATAATTGACAATTAGTAATGTGTAATTAATAATGTGTTGGCGTACATGCAAATAAAATAATGAACATTATTACAGACATATTTAATTTGACTAAAAACAGGAAATCTATTCCCAAGTCATGGTGTAGATTATGGACTGATAAGAATGAAAAACAGTTAATAATTCAGGCAACTAAACATGATTTTTATTCTGTAACTGTTTTAGACAAAAATGGTATTCCATTTCAAATTGATTTACTTGGAAACAAAAAAAGAAATACTAAAAAATTAACAGGACAGTTCACAAAAGACACAAACGGAAATCCGATTTTGCAAGTTGAAGCAGGTTCAAATGAAATCGGACCGACACTTGACTTGTATTTTTTGACAACAAAAGGCAATGATGAATATAGACTTGCCAAAAATACGGATGACATAGATAAAATTATAATCAAACCAAGTGTAGGAATGGGATTATATGACGATTGGGAAGATGATTTAGGAGTTCCATGGGCATTCCCTCTTGAAGATTTTAAAAAGAAAGAAGAATAAAAATGGATACACTTGGACAAATATTATGGTTCTTAATGTTCGGAACCCCTCTGATTACAATTCCAATTGTTTGGAAATTTAGTAAACGAAAAAAGATTGTCCGATTTTTAATTGGACTTTTGATAGCAATAATTTTGTCTTTCTTTTTGTATCATATAAGTTTATCAATAATTTTCAGAAATGGAATGGGAGGTTGATTATGAAAAACACGACACGCCAACAACAAATAAACCCAATGCACGCCAAGTGGCTCATATCGAACGGAAGTGCGGTTTTGAACACCGCAAAAATCTCGCGGATTTTTGCTCTTTTAAATGTGCGAAATTTTTGCTACTTTCGTTGTGTGAAGTCTATTACTAACATATTGTGCACTGATGTTTATTTCAACCGTAATTAGTAATGTAATTAATAATTAACAATAGAACCATTTAACAATAGGACAAAATATTATTGCAACAACTCAATAGCCGATTTTATACCTATACGTTTATCATTATTAAATCCGGCAATAAAACTACCTTTATAACCTTTGTCAAGCATTTTGTATCGTAATTCGTGTGCTTTCTTAAGATTAGTAAATTCTCCAACAGTATATTTGTATAAACCTTCGTGATAATAGCGGTATACTTTCATACCGTTAAACATACTATCGTTTGTATCAATTTTTCTGCCCGAAGTTTTTATCTGTACACGGAAAACAATATTAATATTTTCTTCATTTGTTTCTGCTTTTTGTATTTGTTCTGGTTCAACAACTTCGGCAATAAAAACCTCTTTTTCTTTTGGCAGGATATGGTTTTTGAGCATTGCATATTTTTTGCGAGCAACTTTACGGTAACACGAATTAAAATGCCACCACTCGGTTTGGATATTAAAAAAATCGGCTTTTTCCATTACATATCGCAATAGTTTTCTGTTATTTACGATTTTTTGAGATAGTTTGCCGTTTTTTAAAAAACGATCCTCTAAAATAGGATAAGCTAGTTTTTCAAAACTATCAAAATCTGTACCCATATCTAATAGTTTGTTGTTTGCATCGGCAATTGTTAAATCTATAGCAGCCCCAAAACAATGAATAGAACCATACTTTGGGTTCGATAAATATTTTGGTCGCTCTTTTGGCGATATTTTAATACTATCCCACATCATTTGTTGTATGCTTAACGGACGAGCTGCATCATAAACATATAGATTATAATCAGGAAAAGTATCTTTTAAAAAACGCTGAGCATTAACAAGTTTTTCGGCAACTTCTTTTTGCAAATAAGCTCTATGAAAATCGCCATACATATTTATACCTAAAAAATTATTTGTTGAAGCATAGCGTAAATTAACTTTTATATTAGAGTCTAGCTTTTGTATATCAACCAAACCGGCTCTAATAAATATTTTTTCTATATCGCTTGTATCTTCTACAACAATTTCTTTTTTTATGATGCTATCAACAAGTGTATCGTTTTGTTTTAAAGTGTCCTGTATATCAGCTTGTTCTGTTTGTGTGGGCGACGAACAAAAAGTAAAAAACAATAATATTGATAATATGTATAACAGCTTTTTCAAAACGATTGTAAAAGTAAAAGATTTTTTTGATATACTCAATGCTTTGAGTATATTTGAGCAATGAAAATAAGATACATTATATTTTTTTTATTTATTAGTTTAGTAAGTCAATCTCAAACAATTGACAAAGCTAAATTCGATAAACATTATTTTAAATCGTATTGGTTAGATACTCGTGATATTGCTATATCACCAATAAAATGGGATAAAAAAGAATGGATTGGATTTGGTGGTGTTGCTGTTAGCACTGCTATTTTAATGAGTCAAGATATTAATATCAATAATTTTTTTCTAAACAACCACACCGATAATATGGATTTTATTTCGGAACATATTTTAGAAGATTGGGGAAGTGGTGTTTATTCTATGAGTTCGATGGCAATTTTATATACTTCTGGTTTAATTTTTAAAAATCAAAGAAGCAAAAAAGTGGCAATGCAAGCAGCAAAAGGATATTTAATTTCAGGTTTATACGTTCAAATCCCTAAGTATATTATCAATAGAAAAAGACCATATCACGAAACACCACCAAACCCTTTTAAATTTATAGGACCTATGGGTGGAAACTATTATAAATCGATGCCATCGGGGCATACAACCTCTGTTTTTACTGTAGCCACAATTGTTGCAACAGAATATAGCGATAAAGTTTGGGTGCAGATTTTAGCATATTCAATAGCTACAATGTCGGCTCTTTCGAGAACATACGACAATGTGCATTGGAGTAGCGATATTTTTGTAGGTGCTGCTTTTGGTTTTGCTATGGGTAAGTTAATATCTAAATCTAATAATTGGGGCTTTGTTATCAATTAAAAAATATCTACTTTTGTGTTTTAACTATTATTTTTAGATTTGAGAAAAAAATTTGTAACAAATCTGGCTTTTGTAATACTTCTTAACTTACTAATTAAACCATTTTGGATTTTTGGTATAGACATGGGGGTGCAAAATACGGTTGGTGCCGAAAGTTATGGTTTGTATCTTGCTCTTTTTAATTTTTCTCTTATTTTTAGTATTATTCTAGATTTAGGAATAACAAACTTCAACAATAAAAATATTGCTCAAAACAATCAGATACTTAGCAAACACTTATCTAATATTGTTACAATAAAATTCTTACTAGCAATAGTTTACACAATAATCACTATTAGTATAGCCTTTGCAATTGGCTGGAAATCAGTAAAAATACATCTACTTTTATTTTTAATTTTCAATCAGTTTTTAAGCTCGTTTATACTTTATCTGCGTAGTAATATAAGTGGTTTACATTTATTTAAAACAGATAGTATGATATCGGTTTTAGATAAAATTTTAATGATAATATTTGTAGGATATTTACTTTTAAATCCCGAAACAAATCAAAAAGGAGTGTTTAAAATTGAATGGTTTATTTATTCGCAAACTCTGGCATATTTATCAACTCTAGTTATTACATTTTTAATTTTATTTAAAAAACTTGATTTTTTTAAAATACGTTTCGATAGAACATTCTTTATCGCATTTTTTAAACAATCGTATCCTTATGCTCTTTTAATTTTGCTAATGTCGTTCTATAATCGTGTAGAACCTATTATGTTAGAAAGGCTTTTGCCTGAGCCAATAGGAGCATCTCAAGCAGGGATATATGCACAAGCATACCGTATTTTAGATGCATCGAGCCAATTTAGTATGCTGTTTGCCGCTTTGCTACTGCCAATGTTTGCAAAAATGATTAAACAAAAAGAAGAGGTTGGCAAACTTGTTCAGCTTTCATTTTCGTTGATAATTACACCTGCTTTAATACTTGCAATACTATCGTTTTTCTACAGTTCCGAGATAATGAATTTGATGTATCACGAGCATATTGATGTTTCGGCTAAACTATTAGGTGTGTTGATGTTAGGTTTTGTATTTATTTCTACAACTTATATTTTCGGAACATTATTAACTGCCAATGGTAGCATGAAACAACTTAATATTATGGCAAGTTTCGGAATGTTGTTTAATATTGGAATAAATTTTTATTTAATCCCAAATTTTATGGCAGAAGGTGCTTCGTATTCAAGTTTACTAACTCAAGGAATTACAGCTTTTATACAAGTATTTATTGCTTATAAAATATTTAATTTTAAAATAAACTTCCTTTATTTATTAAAACTTAGTGCCTTTATTCTTGTAATTATTGCTTTGGGTTATTTTTCTAAACAAATCTCTACCGATTGGAAATTAAATATTATGATATTTGTAGCAGGCTCCGGTATTCTTGCTTTTGCAACAAAACTTATAAGTATTAAAGCTCTTTATAGGATAATAAAATATGATGAATAAAATTTAACTATCGATTATCATAATTTCAACCCTACGATTTTTATAATCATTAATATTTGTATTTTTAAGTCGCTTATTTGCACCAAAACCTTTAAAACTTAATCTGCTTGCGTTAATACCATTTTTTACTAAATAATTGTAAATATATTCTGCTCTTGCCACCGATAAATTATTTTTACCTGTATCAATATCAACACCATCGCCAGAGCGTTGGCAACAAATATGACCTTGTATTTCAATTTTTAAATTAATATTTTGTTTAAGCACATTTAAAAGTTCTTCAAGATACCGAAAAGAAGATTGCAATAGCACGTGTCTGCCTCCAATAAAAATTAAATTACTTAACACAATTTTATCTCCTTTTTTGGCTGTTTGCATATTTGTTTTTTTTGTTTCTGCTATCTGTTCATCAGGTTTTTTATTATTAATTGGCTCAGTTTGTTTTTTGCATTTATATATTATATCAACACGGCGGTCTAAATACCTGTCTTTGTTTTTACTGCCCTCAATTTTTCCTCTGCCTAGGCACGAAATTATTTTATCGCCGTTTATTCCTGCATTTAAAATATAGCTGTAGATGTTGTTTGCACGCTGTTGCGATAGTTTTACATTATAATCTATACTTCCTTTATAATCGGCATATCCCAAAATTTTAATATCGTAAATTGTTTTTTCTTTGCGCATTACAAAACTGCTCATTTTTATTTTTTGTCTATAAGAAATATTAGATTTATTGAAATCAAAATACACGCTAAGTGTATCGTATTGAGAAAAACTACTAATACTAAATATTAAAAACAGTAATATAAAAAAGCTTTTTAGTTTCGATATCATATATTAATTGTGCTTATTTCTAAATCTAACGATTAAAAGTTGAAAAAATTATACTAAAGAGAAAAACTTTTAAAACAAAAACTTAAGCCCAAAACCAATATTTCTACCAATATTGTAATATCCAATATCTTTTAAGGTAGAAAGATGGTCGAAATAAACTTCGTTAAAAATATTATTTGCTGTAATAGAAGCCGAAACTGTGAATTTAGCAAATTTTTTATCGGCATTTACCGAAAAATTAAAAACAGAATATTTGGGTGTTGTACTTTCAAATTGCGATATGTTATTTTGAGCAAACGCATATGTATTACTAATTTCTGTGTTTAGATTATCAACAAACTTTTGCTTTATCAAAAAATTAACACTAGTTTTTAGTTTATTTTGCGGAATAAAAGGTAGAAACTTATTATTTTGGTCAATTCCGGTAGTATTATTGTATGTTTCGGTTATATTAAGCCATTTTGTTGGCAGCACTTTAATACCTGTTTCAAAACCATATAAAGCTGCATTTATTTGCTGATATTGATATATTTTCATTCCTGTTGTAGTGGTGTCGTTGCTTGGCGATAGATAAATATAGTTGTTAATATTATTATAAAACAAAGCCAAATCGAAAACCACATATTTGGCGTGATAATGACCACTGAAATCGCCCTCGTAGCTTTGTTGCGAAGCTAAATCGGCATTTCCTTTTTCGAAGCGATTACCGTGAACTCCATTCTGCGTAAGCTCTGCCACATTTGGTGTGCGATATGCCGAAGCAAAATTTGCTCGTAGCAAAATGTTTTTTGTTAAATGATAAGTTCCTCCAACAGAATAACTCAGATTGTTATAAGTTCTGTCAATTTTATCGAAACTTTGATTTGCAATATCGTAAGTTTTTTCGGGTACTAATATATTTCTGTAATTAAACCTTGCACCAATTTGCAGATGTAAATATTTTATTATGTCTTGTTCAAACAAAGCCAAAACCGAAAAATCATTGGTAGTGTAATTTGGTATAACTATGCCCGGAGCCGGTGTGTTTTTATTGTTTTGATTCATTCCTTGCAAGCCAAAAACCATACTCGTATTTTCGGTAAATTGATATTGATTTTTAATTTCGTAATTTATACTTGTTAAAGTCATATCTACAACAGTAAAATACGGATTAGTTTCTACAGAGTTTAATTTTCGGTGATTTTGCTGAAAACTAAAGTTTAATTCTGTTTTTAATTTATTAAAAAACAATGTGCTTTTGCTATAAAGTAAATGATTATCTAAATCTTGATACCAAAATTTATTTTTTCTTGAATTGCCATCTGTTAAAGCAATAACAGGCGGAATTGTTAAACCAAGTTGCATCTTATTATAATCGTAGAAAATCCTAAAAATTCCAAAATCTTTTGTTAAACCAACAAAAGCTTTTGCACTGTATTGTGTGTTTCTAGAGTTTAACACAATTGCTCCGCTACCGTCTGTATAATCTTCGAAAGATTTTTCGCCTAAGCGGATACCCCAAAACAGATTGTTTTTGGTAGATTTAACTCCTATATTAGAAACTAATCCGTTTGAATTAGAAAAATATCTTAAATTTATATCACCAGTAGTTTTGTCTTGTTTGGCAGGTTTTTCTTTCACAAAATTAATAACACCACCAACAGCATCGGAGCCATAGAGTAGGGAGGCCGGACCTTTTATTACCTCAATATTATCAACACCAAACTCATCAACTAAATATGGGTGGTTTTCAGAAAATTGATAATCTTCAATTCTAATTCCGTTGTTAAGAACCAAAATATTTGATGTGGATAATCCACGAATAACAGGTGTGGCAACTCCTGTACCTTTACTTATAACATCAACTCCGGGTATTTTAGAAATAGATTTCATTAGGTTTACATTTCCAGAATTACTTATATCTTTTGTTGGGATAGATTCAATTTTTATGGCATTATGATGCTGCGACGACACCCTGCCGCCTGAAATAACCACCTCTTCGCTAACCAAAGCATCTTGTTCTAGGTTAATATCTAATTTAATATTGCTATTGTTAAATGTTATTTTCTTTATGTAGTTTTTATATCCTAAAAAACTTACATTTATTGTAAATATTCCGTTAGGTATGTTTTTTATAATAAAATTACCATCGGCATCGCTTGCTGTGCCTTTTGATATTTCAGGGATATAAATATTTGTTCCAATTAATGTTTCTTTTGTGTTTTTATCGGTAATTTTTCCGGTAATTGTATTTTGTGCTATCAGTGAAAACTGTATTGTAACTAATATAATGATATAAATACTCTTCATTGCATTTTTTTTTTGAAAGACAAAGTTATATTAACTAAGCCCTCATTATTCTGCTTGTTTGATAAAAAATGTTAAATAAATTCAGATAAAATCTAAACTACTATAAAATAGAAGTAGATAGGTTTGAGTATATGCTTGTACTCCCTAAATTTAGATTGATAAATTTTAGATTAAACACATTGCAAACTCGTAGAGTGAATCAGTCTGTTAATTCGGATAAATTAACTACATTGCTACGGCCACTTCTCGTAATGATTGACAATTTAATTCTTATATTGCTAATTATCAATTGTCAATTGTTAACAGGTTTGTTTATTGAAAAAAATAATAAAAATTCGCTATAACAAAATAAACTATTATACGTATAATAAATACTATAGAAAAATTTAGATTCAATATTATAATGTACAGATTCAAAATAAAACATATTAAATTTTTAATATTTATAATACTTGTATTATTCACAAGTAATGCAAACTCTCAATCTTGTACAATAACCTCCAAAGCTAACGATATAATACCCGATAATTTATGTGCTCCTGTGGCAGTAGATTGGGAAATTACATATAGAGGTGTAAACGATGGAGGTGGTACTAATGGAATTAGTCCTTGGACAATCGAAATACAAGTAGATTGGGACGATGGCAATGTTATAACAACAACAGCTACATTAACAAATGCATCTTTACACGAATGGAAAATCACAATCTCTAACGTATATCCTGTTGGAGGTAATAAATGTAATTATCGTCCTACAGCACAATTAGTTGTTGATGGTGTAATTTGCACAAGCTCAATTCAAGAACAGAATGTAACAGTATGGGATACTGACGATTATAACGGAGGGCATTTAGAAATATCGCCACAAATTTTCCCAATATGTGTAGGACACGATGGAACAGTTACATTTCAAGACGTAAGTTTATGGAATTGCGTACCCCCTGTTGAAAACGACAACCCAAACAATCCTATGCGATGGACACAATGGCTTTATGGAACAAATTATGATTATAATAATGTAGAAGTTAACGGTTCTGTTCAATCGTACCCATTTGCAGGAGCAATTGTTCCTACCTCAGAACCTATTTTAGGACCAGAACCACCAAATAATACAAGTTTACCTTGCTACGGACCAAACACAGGAAATGTAGGAGAATATTGGGAAATAACCTTACGTAATTGGAATTATTGCAACCCTTATGACGACCCTTCAATATCAGGACCACCATCAGATGTAATTAATGGTGATTTTCCTCCAATTATCACAACAGCAATGATATTAGTTGTAGATACTCCCGATGCAACAATCAATCCTGTAGGTCCTTTTTGTGCAAACCATTCGCCTATTCATTTACATGCGGCAACAAACGGTGGCACTTGGTCAGGACCAGGTATAGTAAATTCATCTAATGGTAAATTTAATCCCTCGGTTGCAGGGCCCGGAATTCATACAATTCATTACACTGTTTACGATGCTAACGGTTGTCCCGGAACAGGAGTAACAACAATTACTGTTTATGCTCTACCTTCACCAGATATTATACCAGGGTCAAATGCCGAAGTATGCCCAGGTGATGTTTTAGCTCTTGATGGAAACACAACACTGGGCGACGGTGCAATTGTATCTTCTATTTGGACAGGAGATATTACCCCTTTAAGTAGCACAAATACAGAAACAACAAATTTTTCTACTACAGCACAAGGTACTTATAATTTAACTTATACCGTTATAGATGATAACGGATGTTCAAATTTTGATTTAATAAGCATCGGAGTTAATCCTGTTGTTCCTCATATTATACCCGATCCTGCCGAAATATGTGCAGGAGAAGATTTAACTCTTAATGGTAATCCTTCGGGAGGAACAGGAAACTATACAAGCCATATATGGACAGGCGATATAACAAATCTTAATGTAACTAATACACAAGAAGTTATATTTAATTCTCCTACACTAGGAACATATAATTTAACTTATACAGTAACCGACGACCACGGTTGTACAGGAACAGATAATATAATAGTTACAGTTTCTCCTATGCCAATAGCAAATGCAGGAATTGATGATAGTGTTTGTGCCGATATTTATAATTTAAACGCAATAAGTTCTTTTGGCTCTGGTTTATGGTCGCAATTATCAGGAATAGGAACAGCTACTTTTTCTTCTGCTACTGATGCAAATACAAATGTTAGTGTTGATACTTATGGTATTTATGAATTTGTTTGGACAGAAACAAACGGGCCAGGTTGTGTTGATAAAGATACAGTAAAAATTATTTTCACAGAACAACCTACTGCTGATGCAGGTATCGATGGTGGAATTTGTGGATTAGATTATCAGCTTCAAGCTATAGCTTCGGTTGGAACAGGAACTTGGAGTTTTGTTTCAGGACCCGGAAATATAATATTTGATAATATACATAACCCAAATACAATAGTGCATTCCGATATTTACGGAGTATATATATTAATGTGGAAAGAAGATAACGGATATGGCTGTGTTGATAGTAATAATATTCAAGTTTCGTTTAATTTAGTTCCTGTTCCTGCTTTCGACCCTATAAACCCTGATGGTTGTTCAGAATTTACTGTTCAGTTTACAAATAACTCAACAGGCGGAACTATCTATAATTGGGATTTTGGCGATGGCACAACAGATACAGCAGAAAACCCAATCCATACGTTTATAAATACAACTACAAACGATATAGTTTACACCGTTCAACTCGCAGTAAATAATCCCGGTTGTGGCGATACAATTCAACAAACTGTAACAGTTCACCCATCGCCTAAAGCCGAATTTACAACCGATGCTCAACCCGGATGTAGCCCTCTTTCGGCAAATTTCTTTAATGCTTCAACAGGTTCTGTTTTGCATATTTATAATTTTAATGATGGCACAAACTTAGATACAAACGATATTACATCGCATACTTTTGTAAACGACACATCTTTTATTCAGAATTTTCCTGTGCAAATAATTGCAATATCACAATTTGGTTGTAGAGATACAGCCGAGCATTTTGTTACTGTTTATCCTAATCAATCGAATAATTTTACGCTTAGCCCTGATAGTGCTTGTCATCCGGCAACGGTTACATTTACAGCAAATCCGACAGGACAATCGTATTTTTGGGATTTTGGAAATGGAACATCAGAAATAGGAACAAGTGATGCCAGCTCTGTTTATTCTAATACAAGTAATGTTGATTCAACATATTCTGTTATGCTAATAACAACATCTTATTTTGGTTGTATTGATACTTCTTATAATAATGTTGTGATAATGCCATCGCCACAAGCAGATTTTGTACTTGATGCAAACTCTGGTTGTTCGCCACATCAATCTCTTATAACAAATCAATCGACAGGTGCAGTAAGTTATTATTGGAATTTTGGCGATGGAACAACAGGAACCGACACAAATTTAAGTTTTACACATCAATTTGTAAATGTTTCGGGAAATGCAACAACATATTCCATTAATTTAACAGCAGTAAATTCTTATGGATGCTCATCTACAAAAGAAAAAACAATTACAATTTACCCCGAAATTTATGCTCACTACAATTCAGATACTATTGGTTGTTCGCCTTTAGATATTGATTTTGCTAATGTTTCTAGTGGAGCAGTTTCTTATATTTGGGATTTTTCTGACGGAAGTTTGTCTACAGAAACTAATCCTTCGCATACTTTTGAAAATACTACAGGCAGCGACCAAATATTTTTAGTTTCGTTAATAGCAACATCGCAATATTCTTGCACCGATACATTTTCTCGCGAAATATTGGTTTATCCAAGTCCAATGGCAATGTTTATTGCAACACCAACAAGTGCAGAATTACCAAATGCTATGATTTTATTAAATAATCAAACTCAAGGAACTTGGGATTATCATTGGGATTTTGGCGATGGAGATACAAGTAATATAGAAGAACCAGGTTCGCATACATACACAACTTATGGCGATTTTAGTATTTACTTAACTGCTTATAACGAACATTGTTCCGATACAACATCTAAAATAGTTACAATAATTGCACCCGAACCAATAGCCGGATTTTCAGCATCAGGAAACGGTTGCGTACCTCTTGATGTAACATTTACTAATAATAGTCTTTATGGCGATAATTATTTATGGGATTTTGGCGATGGCAATTATTCAAATCAAAAAGACCCTGAATATACATATTATGAAACAGGACATTTTCAAGTTAAATTAACAGTTACAGGTACTGGTGGACAAGATACATACAGCGATTATTTTATTGATGTATATCCAAAAGCAAAAGCATATTTTAAAGTAACTCCATCGGTGGTTTATATTCCCGAACAAGCAATTCATTGCTACGATTTATCAGAAGGTGCAGAAACTTGGGCTTGGAATTTTGGCGACGGTAAAATGTCGATGGAACAAAGTCCTTTGCATTATTATCAAGAGGAAGGTGAATACGATATCTCTTTAACAGTAAACACTTCGCACAACTGCCCCGATACATACACAATACCTCGTGCTGTTATTGCCGAAAGTATCGGAGAAGTAAGCTTTCCAAATGCATTTACACCAAGTGCAAGTGGTCCTTCTGATGGAAAATATAACCCAAATGATTTTGATAATGATATTTTTCACCCTGTTTTTAGTGGTGTAGATGAATATAGATTAAGTATTTTTAATAGATGGGGAGAACTAATATTTGAATCTAACGACCCAAATATTGGTTGGGACGGCTACTACAGACAAGTACTTTGCAAACAAGATGTTTATGTTTGGAAGGTTGAAGGGAAATTTATTAATGGTCAAGAATTTGTTAAAACAGGTGATGTTACGTTATTAAGATAAATAAGTTAATAAAATATATAACAAACTATTGAAAAATTAGATTATTATATTGACATTTAGCACATAGCAATTTTTTAATAAAAAAAATAGATATGAAACTTAAAAAAATAATAATTCAGGTAATATTGAGTATATTCTCAATTGTAGTTTTTTCGCAAGAAGGAAACTATGATAAGTATTATAAACAAATATTAACTCAAGCTAACGAAGAGTATAGTTTTGATAATTATTTTATTGCATTACCCTTATACAGACAACTATACGAAATGGATAGTGCAAATTTAGAGGTTAACTATAAAATGGCTACTTGCTTATTTTTAACAAAAAGAGATAAAACTATTTCTCAAGAGTTTTTTGAAACAACAAAAAAAAAATATATCGATTCTTATTATTACTTAGCAAGAATATATTTCTTGCAACAAAAATTTAATCAATCTTTAGATGCTTTTAAATTTTATAAAAGCTCCGAAGGATTAAAAACTTTTAGTGATAAAGAAATAGATTATTACGTAAATAAAGTAATAACTGCGAAAGAATTTATTAAAAAACCTATTGTAGCAGATATCAATAATTTAGGAAATACAATAAATACAGTTTATCCTGATTATGCACCATTATTAACAGCCAACGAAGAAACTATCTATTTTACATCTCGTCGCCCAAATAAATACAGCAAAGCAAAAGACCCAAACAACGAATTTTTCGAAGATATTTACTATTCGTTAAATAAAGATAAAAAATGGACAAAGCCTATTAATATAGGACCACCGGTAAATACCGCAACACACGATGCAGGAGTTTCTATTTCTAATGATGGAAATACCTTGTTTATTTATAGAACAAGCAAAGATTTAACAAGTGGAGATATTTATGTTTGCACAAAAACAAACGGAAAATTTTCTACTCCTACAAAATTACCTGAAGTAATAAACTCTGCCGAAGGTGTAGAAAGTTGTGCAACAATTAGTCAAGATAAGCAAAGCTTATATTTTTCGAGTAACAGAGATGGTGGATTTGGAGGTAAAGATATTTATAAAGTTGTGAAATTACCCAACGGACAATGGGGTAAAGCAATAAATTTAGGAGCAATAATAAATACTCCTTACGATGAAGATGCCCCATTTTTACACAACGACGGAAGAACATTATATTTTTCATCACGAGGACATCAAAATATGGGTGGATACGATATTTTTGTTTCAAAACTAAATGATGATAATAAATGGGCAGCTCCTGAAAACCTAAAATACCCAATAAATACAGTAAAAGACGACATATTTTTTATAATGAATCCTGATGGAAAAACAGGTTATTTCTCGTCTAATAGAGATGGTGGATTTGGTGCTTCTGATATTTATAGTATAAAAATACCTGAAAAATATAACGAGAATATGTTGTTAAAAGGTAAGATTAGTGATGAAAGCACTGGTAATCCGATAGCAGCAAACATAACAATTATTGATTTTGACACAAAAGATTTACAAGGAATTTACAAAACTACTAAATCAACAGGTAAATTTATAATGGTATTATTACCAAAAAAGCATTATAAATTAATTGTTGAAGCTAAAGGCTATAACAGTTTTGTTGATGATATTGATATGACAGAAAAATTAAGAATTGAAGATTTATTTAAAAATATAAAATTGAAAAAAGAGTGATAAAAAAATTGAGAAATATTTTAATCGTTTTGAGTATAATTTGTAATACATATACATACTCACAAGACCCACACTTTACTCAATTTTATGCAGCACCACTTTATTTAAGTCCATCTTTAGCAGGCGGAACAGCAGGCACAAGAGCCATAATAAACTTTAGAGACCAATGGACTGCTATACCCGGCTCATTTGTAACTTACTCCTTATCTTTAGACCATTTTTTTCCTAGATTTAGTAGCGGAATAGGTTTTTTTGTTTTTCGAGATCAAGCAGGCTCAGGGCAATTAGGAACAACAAATATTGCTCTTCAATATTCTTATAATGCCAGAATAAACAAAAAATGGAGTATCAGACCTGGTTTGCAACTCTATTATTCTCAACGAAGTATAGACTTTTCTAAATTAGTTTTTAACGACCAAATGCAACTTGGAGTACCAACAGCACCTTCATCAACAGAGGTGCCACCCGATAATAAAGTTGGTTATATGGATTTTGCATTTTCTATAGTTACATTTTCTAGCAACTCGTGGTTTGGTATTACAATAGACCATATGAATACTCCAAATCAATCATTAATAGATGGAACAAGTAAAGTTCCTACAAAATTTATATTCTTTGGTGGTTATAAATTTATGTTAGATGGTAAATCGGGGAGTTTTACAGAGGAAAGCATAAATGTAGTTTCTAATTATAGAGCACAAGGCAAATTCGATCAAATTGATATGGGGCTATATTGGACAAAAATGCAAATTATTGTTGGACTATGGTATAGAGGAATACCAGGTGTAAAGTCTTATAAATCAGGTTATCAAAATAATGATATGATTGCTATTTTAGCTGGATACGAGTATAAAGATATTAAATTTGCATACAGTTATGATTTTACAATTTCTCGTTTAATTGCAAGAAGTGCTGGCTCTCACGAAATTTCTATAATTTACGAATTTAATCAAAATCAAAAAGTTAGAAGAAGACATAGAATTGTTGTTGTTCCGTGTCCTAAATTCTAACCCCAAATGGTGTATAATACTTTCGTTTGCGGTGAATATAGATATACTCAATTCCGTTTGTTCGCTTAAAAGGGCTTGTGAAGCCAACAATTAGTATTAATTTACAAACCATTATTTTAAAAGAAGTCTTTTTTTATATTTTCATTTCAGGAATTTCTCCATCTACAATTAACTTACCTTCAGTTTTTTCAACAATTTCTTTAACAGATACACCCGGTGCTCTTTCAATAAGTTTAAAACCTTTATCTGTAACATCTATAACAGCTAAATCTGTTACAATTTTTTTAACACATTTTACACCTGTTAAAGGTAAAGTGCATTTTTTTAAAAGTTTAGACTTCCCATTTCTATCGGTATGAGTAGTGGCAACAATAATATTTTTTGCTGAGGCAACTAAATCCATTGCTCCTCCCATACCTTTAACCATTTTACCCGGTATTTTCCAACTAGAGATATCTCCTCTATCTGTTACTTCAAAAGCACCAAGAACAGTTAGGTCTACATGACCGCCACGTATCATAGCAAAACTTGTAGCCGAATCGAAAAAAGCAGCTCCTTTAATTGCTGTTACAGTTTGTTTTCCTGCATTAATTAAATCTGCATCAGCTTTTCCTTTGTCAGGAAAAGTTCCAATTCCTAATAATCCATTTTCCGATTGAAGTATAACTTCAACCCCTTTGGGAATATAATTTGCAACTAAAGTAGGAATACCAATCCCTAAATTTACATAATATCCATCTTGCAATTCCTGTGCTATACGTTTAGCAATTCCGTTTTTATCTAATGCCATATCTTTTAAGTTTAAAAGTCGAAAGTAAAAAGTTTAAAGTTCCTTTATGAACTTTATAAACTTTTTACTTTTAACTATGAGTTTATTCTTTTTCAGTTACAAATTCAATTCTTTTTTCTAAATCTTTTGCTTTAAATATTCTTTGCACAAATATTCCGGGAGTATGAATGCAATTTGGTTCTAATTCTCCTACCGGAACTATTTCTTCTACCTCGGCAATAGTAATTTTTCCTGCCATAGCCATCATATTATTAAAATTATTAGCTGTATTTCTGTAAATTAAATTACCATAAGCATCTCCTTTCCATGCTTTTACAAAAGCAAAATCGCCTGTTAAAGCAGTTTCTAAAAGATATTGTTTACCATTGTATTCACGTATTTCTTTACCTTCGGCAACTTCGGTACCTACTCCGGCAGGAACAAAAAAGGCAGGAATACCGGCACCACCGGCTCTAATTCTTTCGGCTAATGTTCCTTGTGGATTTAATTCTACCTCTAATTCGCCACTTAATAATTGCCTCTCAAACTCTTTGTTTTCGCCAACATAAGAAGAAATCATCTTTTTTATCTGATGTTTCTTTAATAAAAGTCCTAATCCAAAATCGTCAACACCGGCATTATTTGAAATACAAGTTAAACCTGTAATACCTTGCTCTACAAGTTCTGTAATAGTATTTTCCGGAATACCACATAAACCAAAACCTCCTAAAAGAAAGGTCATATTATCAGTAACTCCTGTTAATGCTTCTTTTGCATTTTTTACAACTTTATTCATATGCTAAATTTTAATTTTATAGTTAGGGCTTTGAAGATACAAATATACATCACCCTATAAATACCACTCAAAAATAATAAATATATTAATAATTTCAGTTGTTTTTATGTAATGATTTTATATTTTTACAAACAATGAATAAAGATATGCATCTTAATATAATTTCTTTTGATATTCCGTATCCTCCAAACTATGGTGGGGTTATTGATGTTTTTTATAAGATAAAATCTTTAGCAGAACTTGGAATTAAAATTTATTTGCATACTTTTCAATATAAAGGAAGAAAAAAAGCGAAAGAATTAGAGCTAATTTGTGAACAAGTTACATATTATAAACGCAATCGTTATAAAAATCCTTTTATTGATGGCAAACCATATATTGTTAAAACAAGAAAATCTGATTTGTTATTAGTAAATCTAAAAACAAATAATTTTCCCATTCTTTTTGAAGGTTTACATACTTGTAATTATTTAAATAATAGCGATTTATCTGATAGAAAGAAAATTGTTCGTATGCACAATATAGAAAATGTGTATTATAAACATCTTGCAAAAATTGAAACTAATCCAATAAAAAAAGCATTTTTTAATTACGAGTCCGAAAACTTAAAAAAATATGCAAATATTCTAACATATGCCGATAAAATTGCTGCTATATCTCAAGAAGATAAGAAATATTTAAGTGTTAGATATCCTGAAAAGACATTTTGTTTACCTGTTTTTCATCAAAATAACGAACTTAAAATTAATGATAAAAAGGGCAATTATGCTTTATATCATGGAAATTTAGCTGTGGGCGAAAACAACGAAGCTGCTAATTATCTTATTGATAAAGTTTTTAATGATATTGATTACAAGTTAGTTATAGCAGGCAGTAAGCCAACAAAGGAATTGATAGAGAAAATTTCGTATGCAAAAAATGTTGAATTAAGAGCAAATTTGAACGAAACAGAAATGCACGATACAATATATAATGCTCAAATGCATGTTTTACCAACTTTTCAAAATACGGGAATTAAACTAAAATTAATTAATGTTCTTTATTCTGGTAGGCATATTATAGTAAACGATAAAATGATTGAAAATACTAATTTACAAGATATTTGTGTTTTGGCAAGTAACGAAAAAGAAATGAAACAATCGGTAATGAAGTTAATTAATAAAGATTTTAATATTGAAGATATAAAAATAAGAAAAGAAATTTTATACAAGAATTTTTCAAATAAAGAAAATGCAAAAATTTTAATTTCTAAGATTTTTGATAAATAAATTTTTAATTTTGCCAATCTAAATTTAAAGACAAAAGATATGAATTTCGATATAGTAGTAGTAGGAAGTGGCCCTGGTGGATATGTTGCAGCAATTCGTGCATCGCAACTAGGTTTTAATGTGGGAGTTATAGAACGAGCAGAGCTTGGTGGCATTTGTTTAAATTGGGGCTGTATTCCAACAAAAGCACTTTTGAAATCGGCACAGGTTTACGACTATATGAAACATGCCGAAGATTACGGTATTAATATCGAAGGCGATATAAAAGTAGATTTTACAAAAGTAGTTGAACGAAGCAGAGGTGTTGCTGCCGGAATGAGCAAAGGTATTCAGTATCTTTTCAAAAAAAATAAAATAACTGTTGTTGAAGGTTTTGGTAAGTTGAAAAACAATACTACTGTTGAGGTTGAAAATAATGGCGAGAAAACAGAAGTTACAGCAAAACATATAATTCTTGCAACAGGTGCAAGGGCAAAAGAATTACCAAATATTTCTGTTGATGGCAAAAAAATAATATCATATCGTAAAGCACTTACTTTAGAAAAATTACCTGAAAGTATGGTAGTTATTGGTTCTGGTGCAATAGGTAGCGAGTTTGCTTATTTTTATCACACAATGGGAACAAAAGTTACATTAATAGAATATTTTCCAAACATAGTTCCTAACGAAGATGAAGAAGTTTCTAAACAATTAGCACGTTCTTTCAAAAAAACTAAGATGAAAGTTATAACAAATGCTTCGGTTAAATCTGTTGATACAAGCGAAAAAAACTGCATTGTAAGAGTTGAAACTAAAAAAGGCGAAGAACAAATTGAAGCAGAAATTGTTCTATCGGCAGTTGGTGTTACACCCAATTTAGAGAATATCGGTATAGAAGAATTAGGAATTGAATTAGAAAACGGCAAAATAAAAGTTGATGATTATTATCGCACAAATGTAGAAGGGATTTATGCAATTGGTGATATTGTTCACGGACATTCGCTTGCACACGTTGCTTCGGCAGAAGGAATTACTTGTGTAGAGAAAATTGCAGGTCAAACACCAGAGCCGGTTGATTATAATAATATTCCGGGTTGCACATATACTTATCCCGAAGTTGCATCTGTTGGAATGACCGAAGCACAAGCAATTGAAGCAGGTCACGACATAAAAGTAGGGAAATTTCCTTTTACAGCATCGGGTAAAGCAAGTGCTGCTGGAACAAAAGATGGTTTTGTGAAACTAATTTTTGATGCAAAATATGGCGAATTACTTGGTGGACATATGATTGGTGCAAATGTAACCGAAATGATTGCCGAAATTGTTGCTATAAGAAAATTGGAAACTACAGGACACGATTTAATTAAAACAATTCACCCACACCCAACTATGTCTGAGGCAATTATGGAAGCTGCTGCTGCGGCTTATGATGAGGTAATTCATTTGTAGAAAAAATTTAATTGAAAGGGTGGATTTTTATTACAATACTATTTTGGGGTCTGCTGAAAATCTCTGATGTGCCTCAGAGTATGCATAAAACTGTAATTTTACATTTCTAAATGCAAACTTATAAGGATATACTATTAAAAAAATTGCACTTACAATGGGATATTCTGTTTTAAACAGTTTAAAAACAATCTTTTATGCTTTTGTCAACAGACCCTATTTGCATATTATCAATAAGTCGAACTTCGCCACAATATGCAGCAACACAGCATGATATGTGTTTGTTCTCATTCCAATTACTAATTGTTTCAAGCGAATTATCATCAACAATTTCGAGATATTCAATTTTTAAATTACTATTGTTTTCGATTTCCTTGATAGATTTCTTTTGTAATTCGGCAGGTGGATGTTTTTTATAATTTTTAGTGATATTTTTTAGTGTTTTATATAAAATTGTAGCATCTTGTTTTTGTTCCGAACTTAGTCGTTGATTACGAGAACTCATTGCTAAACCATTGCTTTCGCGAACAATAGGGCAGGGTACTATTTCAATAGGCATATTTAATTGTCGAACCATTGCTTTTATTATTGCCACTTGTTGAAAATCTTTTAGTCCGAAAAATGCTTTATCAGGTTTTACAAAATCAAAAAGTTTACTAACTATTTGAGCCACACCATTAAAATGACCATTGCGAAACTTACCTTCCATAACAGTTTCTATATTACCAAAATTGAATTGACTTGTATCTTTTTTAGGGTACATCTCTTTTTCGCTTGGCATAAAAACTATATCAACATTTTTGTTTTTAAGCATTTTTAAATCTTGCTCTACTGTTCTCGGATATTTTTCTAAATCGCTTTTGTTGTTAAATTGGGTTGGATTTACAAAAATACTAACAACAGTAATCTCACATTGTTTTTTAGAATGTTCTACAAGCGATAAATGTCCTTGATGCAAAGCTCCCATTGTGGGAACAAAGCCAATTATTTTGTTATTTGATTTAAGATTTTTTATCTCTTCTTGTAGCGTTTCTACTGTTTCTATTGTAATCATTATTCTGTTTTCTTGGGCTGTTTAATTTCAATTTTTTTTATTGCAATTTTGCAGGGTAATACACCAGAGTTTAGGTATGCAGCTAATATAATAGCTTCTTTTTTTGTGAAATTACCACTTATTTGTGTGTTACCATTTTTTATTTCAGAGTTTACATATGGTGTAGAATAAACTTTGTTATCAATTATTAAAGCAAGTGCTTTGCCAATATTTTTATGAGTTAAATCTGCCCAATTTTTATGATATTTTTCTTTAAAAACAGAACTAACTACATAGCTATTTGCATTGTAACTTGTTTCTACCTTGGTAGTTTCAAGCATTTCTCCGGTTATCGGAGCAATATTGTTTTGTGTATTTTTTATTGGTACTAAAATAAAAATATCATCGGAGTAGTATTGCATACTCCAAGCAAACTTAATGTTTTTGGGGAATATGTTTGAATATAGTTTTAAATATTCAGTAATTTTGGCGGTATCTTTAGATTTTACATATCCAATATTAGCACCACTTAATGCTTGCATATTTTCATCGGTATTTGGTGCTAAAAGCATAAATAGTGGATATTTAACTGAATCGGCAATATTTGTGTCGTTAAGTAAAATTTTTTGATTTAACTCTGTTATATATGGTGCTATTTCTGTATTATCGTATGTTTCTGTAATTTCAAAATATCCTTTTTGACAAAGTAAATCGTTAATTATTGAGCTATCGGTAAATTCAGGTATATCAATATAAATATTGTTTTTGTTAATAATAATTGAATAATTAGATAAGTTATATGTGTTTAATCTTTTGTTGATAACAGTTTTTAGATTTGCTGTGTCAGAGTAATTGGGAGTATAGTTTAGTACTATATGCATACCTCCATTATTTTCAATAGTTTTTTCTTTGCAAGACACTAAAAATGTGAAAACGGCAAATAGAAATAAAATATTTTTCATTTTTGTTGTTATTTGATATAAAGTATATTACCTGTGGTTTTATTAAAAATAATTTTTTTGTTAAACATATTTTTGTTTAAATAATTAACATATCCATATTGTGATATAGGTATTGTGGTTTTGAATACTTCTTTGTTATCAAACGAGATAGAAAGTTTGGCATTTTCAGGTATTCTGTAAGTAAACTTATTTTTTTGTTCTTTGTTTGCAATTTTTCTTAGAATAATATTCTCATTTTCTTTAGAAATATTAATTAATATTTTACCTATTGCATTTTTACTAAAACCGTGCTTTGTGTCGAAATTTACAACTAATTCGCTTATTTTATTTTCTTTGTTGGGTACTATATTAACTGTGTAAGTTATTGTGTCGGATATTGTTTTGCCTGTAAAAAGCTCTATATAAGCTTCTTCTAATTGGTCAAGTTTTTTAATTATTGTTTTAAGAGCATCTCCTTTTGGGTATTTTTCGTCCATTCCGGCAATTACTCGCAAACGACGTTTTCTTATTTTGAAAATAAACTTTGAAGCATTAAAAGCTTGATCTTTTGTTGTGCTTGGGGCAATAGCTTTGTTTATTTTTGGTACACGTTTATAAACACTATCAACTAAAATATTTTTCCAAATAGTATCGTTTTTTTCTATCACTAATGGTCTTGTGGTTATGTCTTTAAAAGGAATATAATGTTTGTTTTCTGTAATTTGTTTATTTATATCGTGTTGATATTTAATGTTTTTGTATGTTTCTTCTTCTTTGTTTATTGATTTTAAAACCAATGTGTTATTAAAAAAATTATAGGTTTTAAAGTTTTTATATTTTCCTGATACAAAATATGTTTGCGATGTGTCGTTTATTAAGTGTGGATTTATATTTATTTTGGCAATTTCATATTTAATTTCATTGTTTGCAATAACATTGTCAAAACCAAGATATTCCTTAGAATAATTGCTAAATGGTCCTTTATAGTATTTTGTTTTTACTACTGTAAACTCAATATTTAATTGTGTTTTAGGTAAATTATAAATAAATCCTGTTTTTTGTATATCGCTATTGCTGTTTACTTTCTCTATTTTTAGAGTAGAACAAGAGCTTATTAAAACAATACCTATTATTATATATGTTATTTTTTTCATATTATTATTATTTGTTGCAAATTTAATAAACCATTAAGACATTAAGAAAGTATTAAGTAAGTATTATTTGTTTAAATTGAAGAAAAGCTTTTTGCTAAATTATCAATAATATCAGAAGCAATTAAACTTATTTCTCCTGTTTTTTCTTTTGCAAAATCGCCAGCTAATCCGTGAATAAAAGTGCCAAAAATAGCAGCATCTTTTGGAGTGTAGTTTTGTGCTAAAAGTGCAAGAATAACTCCTGTTAATACATCGCCACTGCCAGCAGTAGCCATTCCTGGATTGCCTGTAGAGTTAAAATAAAATTTTCCTGATGGTGTTGCTAAAATACTGTGAGCCCCTTTTAGTACTACATAAATTTTGTTTTCAACAGCTAAATTTTTAAGTAATTCTAATTTTTCTGTATCGTTTTTGTAATTTTTTGTTAGTCGTTTAAATTCGCCAGGGTGTGGTGTTAATATGCTGTTTTCTGGTAAATGTTTAAACAGATGTTTATTTTCTGCAAGAATATTTAATCCATCGGCATCAATAATCATTGGTTTATTAAATTTTTGAATTAGTTCCGAAATAATAGCTAAACTTAAACGATTTGTTCCAATTCCGGGTCCAATTCCCATGGTGTTAAACGATGATAAATCGGGTATTTCAACAGAATTGTTAATATCATCGTAGGTGTAAACCATTGTTTCGGGTGTAGCAGTTTGAAAAATATGATAGCTCGATTTTGGAATAAATGTGCTAAGCAAACCAATGCCAGAACGCAAACAAGCTTTGCTCGAGAGTATTCCTGCACCAGATTTTCCGTAACCACCTGCAACAAGTAGTGCATGTCCATAGTTTCCTTTGTGGTCGTATTTTTTGCGGGTTTTTAATTTGATATTATTTTTTAGTGTATAAAAATAATTTGTTGATGTTTTTGCAATATATTCGGGGTGTATCCCGATAGGGATAATTTTAATTTTGCCAAGATATTTGCTGTTTTCGGGTAAAAGAAACGAAATTTTAGGAAATTGAAAACTAATTGTTTGATTTGCAATTAAAATATTTTCATTAATATTTTTAGAATTGTCTTCGCCAAATAATCCCGAAGGGATATCAATAGAAATGATAGTGTTATTAAGTTTATTTAGTTTGTGTATTATGTCGGCAATAAATCCTTCGATAGGTCGAGATAAACCGGAACCAAAAATTGCATCAATAATAATATCTTGTTTGTCAAATTTTGGTAATTGACCTGCAAGGGTTATTTCTATAATTTTAACTTTGTTTTGTTCTTTAAGTCGTTGAAGATTTGTGTTAAAATCATCAGAAAATTTATCGGTAAATTTTATTATAAAAACCTCTGTACTAATGTTTTTATCGGCAAGTAAGCGAGCAATAACTAAGCCGTCGCCACCATTGTTGCCCGGTCCGGCAAGTACCTTATAGCTTGTTTTGTTTTCGAAATTTTCTATAATAAAATTAAAAGTGTTTGTTGCAGCACGCTCCATTAAATCTATGCCTGAAATTGGCTCGTGTTCAATAGTATATGCGTCTGCCTTACGTATCTGCTCCGATGTAAAAAGTTTCATTTCTTTAAATTTTTAATCCTAATTGAGATATTTAATTTTCTCTATTTTTGTGATAAATTTATTACTGTTTGTCTGTTTATAAAATTTTCTAACTTTGTTACATTTGTGTTGAAAATAATGAGATAACTTACTTTTAAAACTTCGTATGCCTCGCTAGAGAATATTATAAATCAGATTTTTTAACTTATTGACAAACTTTGATTAATTGTTCAAAATTATAAAATTCATTTATTGTTTTTGATGTTTTTATAAAATAAATTATACATAATCCTTAAATCCGCAAGTCAGGGTTTCACTCTGTTAGTTTATAAGTTGTTAAATACTAATCAGTTTCACTTTATTTTAAATAGTGAAGCCCTGACTATTA
>Ga0256827_10000117_pt1 | contig 42254 bp, 25 predicted proteins | sample CV84metaG_FD_185977 | JGI IMG/M metagenome (GOLD analysis project Ga0256827, IMG submission 185977) | Hydrothermal vent microbial communities from East Pacific Rise, Pacific Ocean - CV84 | ecosystem: Environmental > Aquatic > Marine > Hydrothermal vents | place: Pacific Ocean: East Pacific Rise... | reverse complement strand
GCCTTGGTGATGATGGATATGATACTAAAAGAGATACACCTTCTCAAGTTGGTGTTGATACTGATTGGAAGATAGTAAAAATAGGTTATTCTTTTTCTTGTGGAATTCGAAATAATGGAAGTTTATATTGTTGGGGGGATAATTATTACGGACAACTTGGCCTTGGTGATGCTGAGGTTGGAAATTTAAAGAATACTCCTCAACAAGTTGGTGTCGATACTGATTGGAAAGAGATTTCAGTGGGAGATAGTCATGTTTGTGCAATTAAAGACTCAGGTAGCTTATATTGCTGGGGTGAAAATGCCTGGTATACTCAGTTAGGGCTGGGTGACGAAGATGATAGAAGCACTCCTACTCAAGTTGGAACTGATATGAACTGGAAAGGTATTAGTCTTGGAAATAGCCATACATGTGCTGTAAAAACAAATGGTAAATTATATTGCTGGGGTAACAATGTCGCAAATGATTTAGGGCAGGGAAATTTATATAATCAATCCATTCCAACTCAGACCGGAACAGATTCTGATTGGGATAGTGTTAGTATTGGAGGATATAATTCTTGTGCAATAAAAACTAATGGTAAGTTATATTGCTGGGGAGATAATGATAACGGATTAATCTCTACTGATTACTCTTCTGGGCAAAATACTCCTATACAAATTGGAGATGCCAGCGATTGGATAAATGTAAATATTAATTCTTCAGCATTTGAATCTTATATCTGTGGAATAAGAGATTCTGGTAAATTATATTGCTGGGGTAGTGATAGCAATGGTCAACTTGGCCTTGATGATAATTATATTTTTAATACACCTGAATTAGTAGATTAAATAGTTTAATAAATAGAGATTTTAATAATATTTGATTATTTTTTATTTATATTATATTCTCTATTTGTTAATTTTATTTATTTAAATTAGGTAATAAATATGTTTAAGAAAATCACAAAAAACGAAGATATTAAATTACTTGTTACACTAGCAAAAGAAATATGGCAAGAACATTATATCCCTGTTATAGGCAAAGAGCAGGTTGATTATATGCTTGAATTATTGCAGTCTGAATCTGCAATAACAAAACAAATTAATCATGAGAATTATCAATATTACTTTGTTGTTATTAATGATGAAAACATTGGTTACTTAGCTGTTGTAGCAGAAGAAAACAGATTGTTTTTAAGTAAATTATATATTAAATCAATAAATAGAAAAAGTGGAGTTGGAAAAAAATCTATAAAATTTATTGAGAATATTGCAAAAGAATTAAAATTTAATAAAATTGCCTTAACTGTTAATAAATACAATGCAAATTCAATATTATTTTATGAAAATCAAGGTTTTAAAAAGGTAAGCTCAATTGTATTTGATTTAGGTAATGGTTTTTTTATGGATGATTTTCAAATGGAAAAAGATATTTAGCGATACTTCTTGATGTGAATGGAATATTTTTAGTTAACCTGTGGAAAACTATCAACATATTTGACTTTAAAGTCCCCAAAACTATCTACAATTTCGATTTTAAAATCTCCGAAACTATCAACTTCTTCCCATTTTCCTTCTGAGTCTGCAAAGCTACTAACCATTTCAACATCTATATCTGCAAAACTATCTACAATTTCGACTTTATAATCCCCAAATGAATCTACAAATTCAATCTTTCCAAAAATTTTGGATAATTCATCTTTTGAAATACTCATTTACTACCTCCTGTGATTTATAATGATAAAATCATACATATAATAAAAGAATATGTCAATGAAATTTAGTATGATAATGATTTATTTCCTAAACTTATAATGTGTTTTAATAATATTTGATTATTTTTTATTTATATTATATTCTATCTTTTTTAGTGAAATTATTTATTTAATATAACAATATAGGGGATTTTATGTTTCATTTTATTATAGGAATATTCAGTTATTATCCATTTTCAGCAATAATAGTTCTTTTTTTACTTTCAATTATTGTATATTATTTATACATTCACTTATCAGAATTTTTTAGTATACTTTTAACTCCAACAAGTTCAATTAGCGATTTAAAAAAGGGAAAAGTTGAAATAAAGGGAGTGGTAAGTAGAAGAGAAATTAAAACTGATAAATATAAGAAAGCTTATCAAAATTTAAAAGATGATGAAGTTTATCATAAAGAGATTAAAGAAGAGGCTATTATAGGTAAAACTGATAGATGGAGAGAGGAATCCTGTGAAATTAATAGTATTCCATTCTATGTGGAAGATCATACTTCAGATATTTTGATTCAACCAGAAGAAGCAGTTTTTGAATTTAAAGATGAGAAAATAATAGGATTTGATGAAATATACAGAAGTAAGCACTATTCTATAAAAAGTGGTATGCCTATATTCGTATTAGGGGAATATTGTGAAGGTGATGATGGTTTTTATATCTCTAAAACTCCCAAAACAACTTTATATATATCAACTAAAAAAGAAAGTAAACTTTTAATACTACATGGACTTAAGGGGTTTTCACTGGTTCTCCTTCTTGTTATATCTTTAGCTTTTATATTTTTTATAACTAATGGAAGATATAAAGAAGTTTGGGAGGGAGAAGTTGTTTCAAAATATAAAAGAAAGACTGATTATATGATAGAAGTTAAAGATAATGAGTCAAGCTCAACAATAAGAAAAGAAGTTGATGATGAAAATTGGTCAAAAATAAAAATAAAAGATTATGTTGTTAAGGAAAAGGATAATTTTTTTGTTAAGATTGCTAAATAATGGTGTTACTTGTTGTTTGAAATTATGAAACTGTGGAGTTTTTTGATTAGATACCATTTTTAATACTATTATCTCTAAAAATTTAGAAAGGCGTAGCCTCTTTAAATTTTAAATGATGTTTCACATTGTTTTTAATATAATACATTGTATTATTATAATCTTTTTGATTTTGAATTATGTGGTCATAATAATTCGCCTGCCATAATTTATTTTTTTTATTAAATTTTTGATAAATATTTAAGGAAGATATTATTTCTGGATTATCATCAATAAAATTATTTATTTTTGTGGTAACCGAAGATTTATATCCTGCAATAAATGACGAAATTGATTTTGGTTTTCGGTAAAATGATGTATTAAATTTTAAATCGGGTATTGTATCGGGTATTGTATCGGGTATTGTATCGGGTATTGTATCGGGTATTGTATCGGGTATTGTATCGGGTATTGTATCGGGTATTGTATCGGGTAGAGAGGCACGGCTGTGCCTCTCTACCCGATGGTGGTTATCATGTGATTTATTATTTAAAACAACGATACCATGCAAATGATTTGGCATGATTATAAATGTTTTAATTTCAATTTCATTACGAATTTGTCCCGATTTTTTCCATTCATTATATGCGATTTTTCCAAAATCGTTTAATATCATTTTTTTATTTTTGATGTATCCAAAATAATTTTTTCTTTTTTGGGTTACAATGGTAATAAAATATTGACCATTCCCCGAATAATCCCAATATGGTTTTCTATTTGATTCAATTCGGTATTTTCCTAAATATTTTTCTTTCATTTTATCCTCCTGATGTGTTTTTTATAAACATTAAATCCCATTTTGAAACATTAAATACCTATAATTCTTAATTTCTATTGATTTTACAAGGATTCAATACATTCATTTATGTAAATGGCAATTATCTTTCCTGTTTTTTGATTGATTTAATTATTTTATGCCCTTTCAACTCATTTCATGATTTTCAAGGGAAAATTTAGAGAGGCATGGCATAGCTCTCTAAATTTTGAAAAAAGTAACTGCTAAAGCATTTCTTTTTTTTGGGGACTTGTTGGGTGGAAGGTCAGGAGGTCAGGAGACGCAGCAGTGCTGCGTCTTTACAGGGTTTTACTTGTTGTTATTACTATCTGTGTTGTTTGAGCTTATGAAGCTGTGGAGTTTTTGATGTAGTTATTAGTAAAGGATTATAAGTTTACTAAAAAAATTATTGTATTAAATATGGCATGGGCAATCTTTACTTCCAAAAGTAGATAGCTAGAATCAATAACTTTAGAGATGTTAATATTTTGTATTTTTAAATAATTTATTATATTTTCAGTTTTTCTTTCTTTTGTTTCTAAATCATTAGCAATTTTTTTTAATTCTTTATATTCAAGTGTTGATAATATTTCTTCTATTGCAATATTATTACTTTTAATTTCAGAAATTAGTACTTCTTTAACCTTATCTTCATTAATTCCAAAATCTAAATAAATATTATATACTGTATCAATGTTAATTATATCTAAAATATCATAAATTGAAATTTTCATAATCCCCCTTAAATTTTGAACTTAATTTTATAATAAAGCCATAAGAAAAACAAGTATTCTTTATTAAATACTTGAATATTTTAACTTTTTAAGCCACTCCTACTTTAGGACTAGTTTATTCTAAACAAAATAAAATCTTGCAGAAATCAATATTACAAGTTATAATCTTAGCAGGAGGCTTTATGAGTGAAACAGTACATAATAAATTTAATTCAATAATGATGAGATTATTTACATACAAAGAAATTGTTATTGAAATGTTAGTTTATTTAGTTGGGGAAGATTGGATAAGCGAATTAGATTTTGATAGCCTAGAAGAGGTTAATAAAGATTTTGTATCTCCAAAAGAACTAGATGATTTTCAATCTGATATATTGTGGAAAGCAAACCTTAAAGGTAAAAAAGATAAGTTTTTTATTTATATCCACACAGAGTTTCAATCAACACCACATAGATTAATGCCTTTTAGATTTCTTAATTATCAGTATTTAGTATATGATAAAATAATGGATCAAAGAGAGGGAGAAGAAAATTCAGAACTATTACCTTTCATATTTCCAATACTCTTTTATCATGGTAAAACCAAGTGGAGTTATGAAACTGATATATCAAAACTAATAGAAATACCATTTGAAAAGGCTAAAGATTACATTCCTAAATTTAATTTCTTTAAAATAATGATAAATGAAAAAACTTATGAAGAACTTGCAGAATATGAATCAGTTTTAGCAAATAATTTTGCTTGTAATAACGTAAAAACTAAAGAAAAATTTATAGATGCAATAAATAGAGTAAGTAAGTTACTATATGAATTAATACCAAAAGAACATAAATTAAAATTATCTGAAGATTTAGCAAAATACTTATCTTTTATATCTAAAGGTCGAATTTCTACAAGAAAGATAATAGATATTTTAAATACTTATGAGGAGGATAAAATGACAATAGCAGAGCTTTTTGATAAAGAAAGAGATGAGGGGATTGAGCAAGGAATTGAGCAAGGAATTGAAAAAGGAAAACTTGAGCTTGTAAAAAAAATGTTGTTAGCTAATATTGATATTAATCAAATTTCTGAAATAAGTGGTCTGTCCCTTGAAGAAATTAAAGAGTTGCAAAAAGATTTAAGTTGATTCATTACCTGTATTTTATATCAGCATAAATTTAGATTTGTTCCAAAGCTAAATTTACCATGTAAAACACCTTTGTAGGGGCGAATGTCATTTATGGCGAAGGTGGTTGCAGTGGTCTTAATTTATGCAATTACCCTAGACTAAATTCCCCTCCCTTGACACCACACCACAAATAAACTACACTAAATCCAAGACAAATTTTTTAATTGGAGATGTTATGAGGGTTTATTTAGATTACTTAATGATATTAGTGGCTTCTATGGTGTTTCTTATTGGTTGTAAAGGAAAAAACATGAATATTAAAAGCAAAAAATTAAATAAAGAAAATACTGTTTTAAAAATAGATGATAGTAATGCTAAAATAGCAGATGGAGTGAATGAAAAAATAATTTATAAATACTTTGATGGTAATGGTAATGGATATATTATAACATCTCAGAATATTAGCTATAATCCTGTACCTATGATTATGACTTCAACAGGATATACAGATAATGGTAAAGCATTAAAAAAGAATATTTCTAAAAAAAATTATGAAAATGTTAAAAAACAATTTGATAATATCTTTAAAAACAAAAAAATACATCTGAAAAACAGACCGATTGGTTCAGGGACTTTAAGAATAGAAAATGATTCTGAGTATGATAGAATTGTAATTCAAAATGGAGATGAAAAATTTAAGCTTGAAAGTTTTTTAAAGTCATTGTTTAAGTAGTTTTGTCAAATCTATTTTACAGTTTTATATCTTTTGTTAAACGAGCAGAGATACACGGCCGTGCATCTCTGCATTGGTTTGAATATTTTCTGTATTATTGAATAATGTATGTATTTTTTTATGATATTTCTTTCATAACAGCTGCACATCTTGGGCAGGTGTTTTCAAATTCTGTGTTTTTACCTGTGTCAACATGCCATGTCCAGCATCTTTCACATTTTGCACCTTCTGCTTTTGCAACTTTTATCTTTAATCCTTCTATTTCGGTATCGGCAAATGAATCATCAGCAGAATCTACAATTTTAACATCTGATACTATGAGAAAAAGGGCTATTTCTGAAAGATATTCATTGAATTGACTACCTTTTTGGAGTAAAATATCAAAATTAACATTCTCAGGAAGCAAAATTTCAACTCTTGCATCTAAATTCTGACCGATAATTTTATCTTTTCTCATTTTCTCTAATTCTTTTTGAACTTCATCTTTAACTTTTCTTAATTCTGTCATTGTATTAAGCAATTCATCGTCATGAATATTTTCATCAAAAGAAGGTAAATCAGTTAAAAATACTGATTCTTTTTTATTTGCTACATTTGGAATAGACTGATAAATTTCTTCTGATGTAAAACTCATAACAGGAGCAAGCAATCTTGCCATAGTGTCTGCAATATTAAATAGCACTGTTTGTATACTTCTTCTTCTTTCACTATTTGCCGCTTCAACATATAGAGTGTCTTTAATGATAGAAAAGTAGAATGAGCTTAAATCAGCAGCACATAATTCATTCATGTAATAATAAATCATGTGGAATTCATAGTTTTCGTAAGCTTCTATAACACGCTTTTTAAAGCTATTTAGTTTGTTCATAGTCCATTTATCAAGAGGGTGCATATCATCATATTTTACTTCATTTTTTGCTATATCAAAATCAGATAGATTACTTAAGGAATAACGCATAGTATTTCTGAATTTTCTGTATGCTTCTTTGATTCTGTTTATGATTTCCTGGCCAAAACGAGTATCATTTCTGTAATCTTCGGCTGCAACCCACAATCTTAAAATTTCAACACCTTGAGTATTGATAAATCGTTTAGGTGGATCATAGTTTTTAAGCTTTTTGGATAGTTTTTTACCATCTGCTGCCATTACAAATCCATGAGTTAATACTTTTTTATAAGGAGCATGATTTCTTGTAATCATAGATGTTAAAAGTGATGACTGAAACCAACCTCTATGCTGGTCGCTTCCTTCTAAGTATAAATCAATTTTATCTGTTTCAGATTGCATGTTTTCCATTACTGCAGCATAAGAAATACCAGAGTCAAACCATACATCTAAAATATCTTTTTCTTTTCTAAAATGGCTGCCACCACATTTTTTACACTTGTAATCACTTCCTAAATAAAATTCAGGGCTGTTATTATACCAAGCTGCAATTCCTTCTTTGTCAAAACTATCTGCAACTTTATTTATTATTTCTGTATCTAAAACCTCTTGGTCACATTCTTCGTTTTCACAGTAGAATACAGGAATAGGAATTCCCCATGTTCTTTGACGGCTAATACACCAGTCAGGGCGGTTTTCTATCATTCCGTTAATTCTGCCTTCAGACCATTTTGGTATCCACTCAACATTTTTAATTTCTTTTAATGTTCTGTCTATGAGTTTTAAGTCTCCACCCATAGGAATAAACCATTGTTTTGTTGCTCTGAAAATAACAGGATTTCCACATCTCCAGCAATGAGGATATGAGTGACGGATTCTTTTACCTGGTTGATTTAATAAAACTCCCATTTCGTGCATTTTTGTTTCTAGGATTTTATTAGCTTCAGATATTTTTACTCCTTTTAATTCAGGAAAATCATCTGTGTATTTACCATAGTTATCAACTGGGTTAAAAACTTCAAGGCCGTATTTATTACCAATAATATAATCGTCCATACCATGTCCTGGAGCAGTATGAACACAACCTGTACCTGCTTCTAGAGTTACATGGTCACCATTCATTATTAATGACTTTCTGTCTATAAAAGGATGATCACATGTTTCTTTGTCAAGTAAATCACCTTTAAACTTATGGAGAGTAGTATAATTACCAAATTCAGCATCAACTTTAACTGTTTCTATTAAATCTGTTGCCATAATTAACAATTCACCGTCTAGTTCAATAACAGAGTATTCAAATTTAGGATTTAGAGATATTCCCATATTTGCAGGGATAGTCCATGGAGTAGTTGTCCATATAACCATAAAGATATCTCTTCCTTTTAATGCTTCAACACCTTTAAATTCGTAGTTTAATTTAAATTTAACATAGATAGAAAATGAAGTGTGGTCATCATGCTCTATTTCGGCTTCTGCAAGTGCTGTAACACAGCTACTACACCAGTGAACAGGTTTTTTTCCTTTATATAAAGCTCCTTTTGCTGCAATTTTTCCAAATTCTCTTACAATTTGAGCTTCGTATTGAAAATCCATAGTTTTATAAGTGATATCCCAATCAGAAAACACACCAAGTCTTTGAAATTGTTCTTTTTGATTAGCAACTTGTGTTGTAGCATATTTTCTGTATTCTTCTATTAATTGCTGTTTAGTCATTTCTCTTTTTTTCTTTTTGATTTTTTTATCTACTTGTAATTCAATAGGAAGACCATGACAATCCCAGCCATTAATGATTTTTGTTTGATATCCACTCATATTTTTATATTTAATAACAAAGTCTTTTAGGATTTTATTTAAAATATGACCGTAGTGAATATCACCATTTGCATAAGGAGGTCCATCGTGAAATATGAATTTTTCTCCATCTTTATTTTTATCAATTAACTTTTGGTAAATATTGATATCATTCCAGAAATCAAGCTTTTTAGGCTCATTATTAGGAAGATTTGCCTTCATTTTAAAATCAGTCTTTGGTAAATTTAAACTGTCTTTGTATTCCATTGGATACCTCAAAAATAATAAAACGGGGTATTATAGTATTATTGATTAGTTTAGTCAATAGAATAGGGTGTTTTTGTATTTAAAAAGTCGGCAAGTTAAACTCTTGCCTTTGGTCGGCAAGCCAAAGTCTTGCCTTTGGTTGCTCAACTGCCAAGGTAAGCTAAAGCATACCCATACCATTTTCGCTTAGAAATAAGGCTCAATATCTACCTTAATTAATTTATCAAACTCCTTATAATCTTTACTGTATTTGATTAAAAGGCTGGAATCTAAACTACCTGCTTCAATAGCATTTTTATATAAAGAATAAAAATCCTTTTTTCTTAAATAAAAGGGATTATTATCCCTTTTTAAGATTATTTCCAGAAAAGCAACTTCTTTTTCTGTCAAATAAGAAAAATAATCTTTAAGGAATTCTCTTTGTTTTTCAACTTTAATGCTATAAGAATAATAAAAAGCTATAACAGATATGCTTAGTGCCATTAAAGATGGAATAAAATAGGTAAATATAAATATAGAACTTAAAAATATCATAAATTTGGAGATTTTATTAATAAGTGAATTACTTTTATTTATTTGTTTTATATTTTCTAATTCTTTATACATTGCGATAAACTCTTCTTTATTCTTTAAGGTATTATTTGTGATTTTTTTTAATCCCAGAATCGTTTTTAAATCATTAAAACCATTAATTCTGTCATTAGGATTTTCTGCAAGTAAATAACTTAAAACTTCTCTCATATAATCAGATATTTTTGCACTTTGCCAATTTAATTTTATACCATTCATAAATTCTTCAGGTTTCTTATTTGTTAATAATTCTAAAGCAACAACTCCTAGTGAATAATAGTCTGATTTCACACTTGCTTTCCCCATAAATTGTTCTGGAGCCATATATCCAAAAGTACCTGCAATAGTTGAGTCACCATTTGGTTTTAAAACATCAACAACAGAGCCAAAATCTATTAATACATATTTTCTATCCTGTTTTCTTCTGATGATATTTGTAGGTTTAATATCTCTATGAATAATTGGAGGCTTTGAATTGTGTAAGTAATCCAGAATAGTTGAAATCTCAATTATTAGATTAATAACCATTTTTTCATTATATTTATTGGTTTTCATGGCTTTAGAGAGGCTAGGGCCATCTATAAAGTTCATTACTGTATAATATTTTATTTTTTTACCAATATGAATTTCAAAATAATCAATAAAACCTGGTATTTCAGGATGATTAATAGATAGTAAAGTTGTGGCTTCTCTTTTAAATAATTCTTCGTCCTTCCATGTTTTTACTTTTTTTATAGATAGCTCTTTAATTACAACTAATTTGTCCGCTTCTTTATCAAGAGCTTTATATGTTACTCCAATATTTTGTCCTAAAATTTCTAATAAATAATATCTTTGATTTAATATAGCTTCGTTATTACAAAGTGGACAAGTTTTAGTATTTAAATTAATATCAAGTTCTTTTAAACAATTAAAGCATAAAAAATTATTTTTTTTATGCTTATTTTTTTTATTTAACTTTAGCTTGTTTATTATAATCTTGTTTCTCGTTTTCTTTTTTTTAAATTTTCCTCTCATTCATCCTCTATTTCTTTTAATATGTTTTTATATATAATAATTTTTCCCATGTCCAGTTCCTTATTTTTAACAAAAATATCCTGCTTTCCAAGCTTTTTATTAAGAAATAAGTATATAAGTTCATCATCAATATTCGAATTTTTTAAAGAAATCTTTAAAAAATCAGAAAATTGATTCTTTTTATTAATACTTACAGTTTTTTTACTAATAAAAGAAAAAATTATTACAATACTTGTAATTAATGCAGTATAAAATATTAAAAGAGATTCTCCACTACCATCACTCTTTTCAAGATAGTATGGCAGAGTCATCATTCCTAAAATAAAAACAAGTGGTGTTGTAATAACTACTGACTTCCAAAAATCATCCTTATCAGTTGTTATTTTTTCATTAAATAGCTTTTCCAGTTTTCTATAGTCTTTCTTTACATTTTCTAAATCTTTTCTAATTTTTGTTTTTTGAATATAGTTTAGATTTTTATTTCTCTTTTTCTTAACTTTCTTGATTTCTTTCTTTGGTGAATCCTGGTGAATACTTGGATTTGTTTCTATTATTGTCAAATCTAGTGTATTATCTCTATATCCTTTTATTAAATCTAATATTTCTTTTGTAGATTTAACTCTTTCATCTAAATCTAATGTTAGTAATTTTCTTAAAACTACCTTCATTTTATTGCTTACACTTATTTTATCTATAAATCCCAAATCAGAGATGTCTATAATTTCATATAGCTCAGTTTTTGTTAATAATTTTATTATTATTGCACCAAGAGAGTAGTAATCAGATTGAACACTTGCTTTACCCATAAATTGTTCGGGAGCCATGTATCCATAAGTTCCTACAATTGTACTTCCTCCTTCTGGCCTTAAAACATCGGTAACTGCTCCAAAATCTATTAAAACTAATTTTTTATCACTGTTTCTTATCATTATATTTGAAGGTTTTATATCTCTATGTACAATTGGAGGGATAAAAGAGTGTAAATATTCTAAAATACCTATTAATTCTTCAATTAAAGATAAAGCATCTTCTTCACTATATATTTTTTTTGATATTTCTTCGCTTAAACTGATTCCATCAATAAATTCCATTACTAAATAATGAGTTTTATCCTTTATGTTTTTAATTTCAAAGTCATCAATAAGTTTAGGGATTTGTTCATGGTTTAAAGAATTTAAAACAGCAATTTCTCTATTAAAAAGGTCTTCATTTTTCCAGCTTTCTAATGTAGAAACTGATAATTCCTTGATAATAACGGTATCACTACCCATTGCTAAATAAGTAATCTGATTATTTTCCCCAATAACTTCTTTTAAGTAATATTTGTTATTTAATTTTAAATTACTTTTACATAATTCACATATTTCACTTTCTAAATTATTCTCACTTCCACAATTTGGACATAATACTTTATTCATAAAAACCATATTAGCATATTTGATGTCATAAAAGCTCCATTTGCAAACTTTGATAATATCAAAAATAAAACTAAAAAGTAAAGGGAAATAATTTTATTCTTAGGATTATTTATTATATTATCTAAAATTTAAAACTTAATATTAACTTGCAATAGAATAAGGTATTTTTCTATTTAAAATATTAAGCTTAAAAACCCCCTTAATTCTCTGTCACTCATTAATATATTGGGAAAATCACCATATTTACCATTACGATAATATAGTAAGCCTCCAATTCCTGTTTTTATGTGTTTACTTATTTTAAATACAATGGTTGGTTCAAATATATTAATAAATTCTTTCCCTTTTGCACCTTGTAAAGTCCAGAATGCCCAAAAACTATGAGTTAATTTTAGGGTTAAATATTTTGATGTAAAAATGATTCTACCTCTTAAGCTTAAGCCTGTAGATAAGTTATAATTTCTTCCTTCATCAAAATTTTTAGGGATGAATTCTTTAGCATAGTTTGAATTTACTGCAGACATGGGCATAAATGCAATAGTTGTTGTAACTATTACTCTACTAGTATACCAAAATGAAGGAGATAAATAGCTTATTCCTGGGCCTATATTAACTGCACCAATATCAAAAACATCATTTCTAAGAAAATCCGTATAGTGAAATAAGCCAATTATGAATTTTGAATTAATATTGTTTTCCTGATTTAAATTAAAGGCTTTTCCAAGTAAAATTCCAAAGATTCTAAATTTTACTATTGAAAATTCAGGCTTAAATTGAAATTCTGTTTCGAAAGAGAAGATATCCAAGGGAGTATATTTTTTTTGTCTGAATAAGTCACCATAGAAATAATTAAATCCTATAAAGCCTCTTCTTTTCTGTGTTTTATAGTAATTACTTTGAGAATGATCGTTGACACCCATAATAAAATTGAGTTTATATGGTTTTGTCGTATATAGGTTTTCATTAATAACCCTAAATGAGCGACCATAGATTACTCTATTTACTGCTCTTCCTGGATTAAAGCCAGTTACTCCAAGTTCTCTCCACACTCTTTTTTTAGGTGTTGTTTCATCTATTACTAGAGATGATATACGGTAAAAAACTTCACCAAAAATTGCTCCTTGAAGAGAAGTTGTTATAAAATCATTTATTGAAGGATGTTCAATTTCCATAAAATATTCCCAATGAAGGCTACCAAAAGAGGCCATTAAAAGAGATATCCAGTAGTTATAGCCATTACTTCTTGCAGTATTAAAGTAAATAGAGCCTTGAAATGGATGCTTCCACATATTCGTAGTGAAATCATCTGCATCCCAGCCCCAGCCAGCCTTAAAGTTAGCTTTAATCGTTTCTGTATTAATCTGAGCGAAATCACTTTCTGTAACATACTTATTATAGCTTCCTAAAAGAAGATTAAAAGCAACTATTTCAAGTACTGGAATCCATATTGGTTTTTGAGGATTAAATTTTTCTACAGTTTTAAAGTCAGGTTCAAAGTCTGCTCCATTAAAATTCATTACATTTTTTTTATTCGCAAGTACTAGACTTGAAATCATTAAATATAGAATTATTTTTTTGAGCATAATAATATCCAAAACTCAACCTTATCAGTTTAATAGATAAATATCAATATAAATGTTAATGTTCACTAACTTTTTAACTTTATTCTTAAAAATTAGAGAGAAATTAAATAATTTGATTATTTCTTCTTTATATTATATTCTCTATTTGTCGTATTTGTTTATTTAATTTAATAAAATTGAGGGTAATAATGGAAAATCATGTAGGAACACTTTTATTAAATCGTATAGAGAAATGACTCCTACATTTAAATTAAAAAGAAAAATTATTACCAAAAAATATGATGATTTTATTAAGGAAATGTATAAAAAAATTAATATTTAAGGATATAGGCTAGATATGGAAGGAGGTTTCATGAGAATGTATATATTAATAATAATCCTGATTTTGATAAGTTTAATTGGGTGTCAAGAGGAAGAAATGCTTCCTGACTTTATAAATGATTGTTATATAGAGGGGAAGTTTGAGTGTGAGGGCAATTCTTTATACATCTGTGAAAGAGATGATAATAAACTAGTTTTAAACTTAGTAAAGGAATGTGTGATTTCTTGCGAGAATAATGGATGTATTGGTGAAGATAATGATAATCAAGGCTGTGGTTTAGGCTTTGCTAGTCTTGAAGGAAAAGTAACTGATAATATTACAGGGGAAGCATTATCAGGTGTTGAAGTTACTGTAGATGGATGTTCTGTGTTAACAGAAAGTGATGGAAGTTATAAACTATTAAATATTGCAGAGAATCCTAGAACTGTGGTTACTTTTATTTATGATGGATACTATAAAAATAGTACAATTATAACAATAGAGCAATTTTTAAAAGAAACGATTGAGTTTTCTAGTAATTATCTGGAGTATTCACTTAATAAATATGATAGTGAAGAGCGTTATGAAGCAATAAACAGCAAAAACTGGTCAAGTGATTTATCAGAAGAAACAGTTGTTTCTATACCTGAAAATATTTATATAGATTCTAACGGAAATCCTTATTTAGGTTTTGTAAATGCTTCTTTTGAGTATAATAATATTTTAACTGATGAGGCTAGAAATACATTTTTAGGTGAGTTTAAAACTAAGGATGATATACTTTTTGAATCTTATGGGCTTATTGTTGTTAAGTTCAGGGATGATGATGGTAATAATTTAAAGATTAATTCTGATATTACGCTGACTTTTCCTGCTATGGAAAATGCTTTATCAGAAACAATCGCACTTTGGTATTATAATTATGAAACAGGCTATTGGGTAGAAGATGGATATGCCACAAGACAAGAAAATGGAAGCTATATCTCAACTGTAAGTCATGCTGGTGCCTGGTCATTGAATAAAGCTCTTGAAGAGCCACCTGGTATATATTTTGGACGAATAATATTTGAGGATGGTGTTCCTGGAAAAGACATTAGGGTTTTTGCTGTTGGAACAAACTGGATTTTTACAGACCTTTCTACAAATGAAGATGGTTGGTTTGAACTAGAAGTTATTCCTAATAAAACATTTAGACTTGGAGCTTATAATTACAAAGATAAATATGGTGCTGTTTTTGATGGTGAATTACCTGCTTTAGCTTCTGGTGAAATTGAAGGTGATAGGAATTAAAATGGAGAGGTATATAATGTATTTAAAAAGTGTATTAGAATTAAAACATATTATGATTTTATCCTTATTAATATTTTCTATTTCTTGTAGTGAAGCGGTTGAAAATTTTGGAGAAGAGGGGAATCGGTGCTTAAATGGAGATTGTTACTATGGTTTAACATGTAAAAGTGATGTTTGTGTTGATTTATGTGGTGATATAAGCTGTAATAATTGGGAAAAATGTAATATTCGTAGTGGAGTATGTGAGCCTAATGATGGCCGTTGTAATGAAGAATATGATTGTCCTGAAGGTCATTATTGTGAAAATAATATTTGTATTAATCCGGAAACTCCTTGTGAATTTATAACTTGTGGAGATAATGGTACTTGTATTACTTCGGATGAAAATAAACCTGCTTGTGATTGTGATGATGGATTTCATGATGAGGATTTAATTTGTATTTTAGATGAATGTTCACCAGATACAGAGAATGCTTGTGGAGAACACTCTACTTGTAAAGAGTTAAATGGCTTTAGGTGTATTTGTGATGAAAGTTATACAAGTAATGGAACAAGCTGTATTGAAAATAGTAAGCTTTTTATAACGACCTGGAAAACAGATAATATTGGAGAGTCTGAAGGAAATGAAATCATAATACCTATAAATCCTAAATATAGTTATAATTATAATGTTGATTGTAATAGTGATGGAATTTTAGAGTTTGTAAATCTGAAAACTGATGCTGTTTGCATTTATGATACTCCAGGTACTTACAGAGTATCAATTAATGGAGTCTTTCCTCAAATATATTTTAATAATACAAAAGATAAAAATAAGATAATTTCAGTAGAGCAATGGGGAATAAACCCTTGGGTATCAATGACAAAAGCCTTTGCTGGATGTTCAAATTTAGAAGTAAATGCTAGTGATATTCCTGATTTATCAGGGGTTGAAGATACTTCTTATATGTTTTACTATGCCAGTAACTTTAATCAAGATATTAGTGCTTGGGATACTGGTAATTTAAAGAATATGGAGTGGATGTTTGCAGAAGCTATATTGTTTAATCAGGATATTAGCAACTGGAATGTTTCTAATGTAGAGAATATGGAAGGACTATTCTATCATACTGCAGCTTTTAATCAAGATATTTCATCATGGAATGTTTCCAAAGTAAAGAAAATGGGCTATATGTTTTATTATGCAGTAAGTTTTAATCAAAATATTGGTAACTGGACTGTTTCTATGGTAGATGACATGTCAAATATGTTTAGAGGTAGTCTGGTTTTTAACCAAGATATATCATCATGGAATGTTTCAAATGTAAGGGATATGTCTAATATGTTTCATAGAGCTTCTGTATTTAATCAACCAATAGGTTCTTGGGATACTGGTAATGTAAGAAGTTTTTCTTACATGTTTAATAATGCACTAGCTTTTAATCAGGATCTTAGTTCTTGGAATACAGGTAGGGTTGAGGATATGTCTTATATGTTTTCTCAGGCAGATGTTTTTAATCAGGATATAAGTGTTTGGAATGTGTCTAATGTTAAGGACTTCTCTTATATGTTTTATGAGGCCGTTTTATTTAATCAGGATATAAGCACCTGGGTTCTTGATCGTGCAAAGAATACATCTTATATGTTCTATAAAGCAAGTGTTTTTAATCAGGATATTTCTAATTGGAATGTTAAAAATGTAACAAATATGATGGCAATGTTTTATAAAGCTGATTCTTTTAATCAAGATATCGGTAAGTGGGATATATCTAATGTGATGAATATGATAAGCTTTCTAAAAGGAGTTACTCTTTCTGTTGAAAATTATGATAATATTTTAATTAAGTGGAGTAATTTGAATCTTCAAAATGGATTGTTTTTTGATGCAGGAAACAGTAATTACTGTGATTCAGATAGTTCAAGACAAAATATTATTGATAATTATAACTGGACGATAGTAGATGGTGGATTGAAATGTTCTGAATAAAAAGAATATTATCTAATCATTAAGTATTCTTTCCAAAAGCTGAATTAATTCTGTATTTTTAAAAGGTTTACTTATAAATCCTGCTAGTCCATCTTTTTTTAAAGCAATAATTTCTTCGTCTTTTATAAAGCCTGAGGATAAAATAATTTTACAGTTTTTATTAATTTCACGAAATTTATAAAATAGTTCTTTACCATTGATTTTTGGCATTATCATATCTGTAATTATTAAGTCAATATCTTGTTTTTTAAATTCTTCTACAGCTTTCATTCCATCCTCAAAAGTCGTTACTTCATAGGCAAACTTTTCAAGAATTTTTTTGGTTGTAACCCTTATAATTTCTTCATCATCAATAATAAATATTTTTTGAAGATCTTTAACTTTTTTTATTTTTTTCTCTATTTTATTATCTTTTTTATTATCTATTGAAATCTTATCTGAAACTGGTAGGAAAATATGAAATTTTGTTCCTATTTTTAGTTTAGAATCAACAATAATTGCTCCGTGATGTTCTTGTATTATGCCATAAACACTAGAAAGCCCCAGTCCTGTTCCTTCTCCTTGGTTTTTGGTTGTAAAAAAAGGTTCAAATATTTTTTCAATAATTTCTGGACTTATACCTGTGCCTGTATCTTTAACAGTTATTTTAAGATATTTTCCTGCATCTATATTAAAAACTGACTTGTCACAATAAGATTTGCTTAGTTCTGTGTTACTGGTTTCAAAAATTAACTTTCCTCCATCTTTCATGGCATGGGCAGCATTAATCCCTAGATTTATTAAACTATTTTCTATTTCATTTTTACTACCCCTACATATATAGTATTCTGCCTTATTGTAAAAAGATATATTTATTTTTTTATCAATCGTTTTGGAAAGAATAGAAATGGTGTCTTCAATAATTAAAGGAACATCTATATCTGATAAATAAATTTTATTTTTTCTACTAAAAGCAAGAAGTTTAGCTGTTAACTCTGTTGCTCTTTCTGAAGAACTTATTATTATATCTACATACTCAAGCCCTTCCTTATCAAGTTTTCTCTCTGGATACTCCAAGAGCCTAGCTGCTCCTAAAATACCCGTAAGTATATTGTTAAAATCATGAGCAATACCACCAGCAAGCTGACCTATGGCATTCATTTTATTTTTTTGACTTAGTTCTTCCTTTACTTTAATTATTTCTTTATTATTTTCTATTATATTTTCAAGCATATTATTTACACTTTTAGCTATAATATTGAATTCATTAAAATAAATTTTTGATATATCTATAAATTTATCTGAAAATACTAACTTTTCAAAAGATGATTGAAATTGTTTATAATTGTTTTTAACAATTTTATGTTTTTAGTTAAGCTGTATGAAGTTTAAGATAATCTTTAAGCATTAATGAAGACTTTCTTCATATTTTAATCTAAGTAATATATCAAGTATTATTTATTCATTTTATTATTTATATCACCCTGAGGTGGTTGCAGTGGCCTTCAATCTCTTATAAGTAAAATATCCCCACAGAGTAATGCCATAAATAAATATTGATAAAGATACAACACCAACTGTTACTGCTTCAAATAGTTCCTTATATTCAAATGTTGCAGGAATCATGTGAACTAAAATAATGGATAATGCTCCTTTCATGCCACTAAATGTTAAAATAAACCATCCTTCTTTTCCAACAGGTTCAATTGCTGTAAATTTATGTCCTATAAGAGCAAATTTAGCTGTAGAAGCTGCTCTGATTATGGTGGTTATAAGAAACATCGTAATTATTTCAGATTTATAATGCCATAGTGTTTTAAAATCTATCATTTCTGCTAAAACAAAGAATATCAAAACTGTTGCAATATATCCAAATTCTCTTGCCATATCATATATATATTCTAATCTTTCGGAGCTTGTTGCATGAATATGATATAATCTTAGCCTATGACGAAGCTTAACTTTTGTTTCTTTTTTTATATCAGATAATTCAATATCTTTATGAATTTCATCTTCAATATCTTCTTCGATGTCTTCCAGCATATCATTTACAATATCTTTTTCAATATTTTCTTCAATATTCTTGATAAGTTCTTTTTCTTTTTCTTCATCTCCTTTTAAAGTATTATCTTGATTTGACATAAAAAAGTCTAAATCTATCCAGGCTTTTGTTGCAATAATTGCAGTAATTAAGGTTAAAATACCACTAATATGCAGTTTTTCTGCAATAACATAGGCTAAGTAAGCCTGAATAACAAAAGCAAAAAATTCACCCCTTCTGTCACTAAAAAGTTTCATTAGCATATAAAAGATAAATCCTATTGTTATTCCAATTAAAAGACTTAATATAAATACTTTTAGAGCGTTTAATGAAGTCGCTCCCACATTTATTTTACCACTGAGCATCCATGGCATACCAACAAAGAAAAAAGCAATTACAGCAGTTGCATCATTGCCAAGTGATTCTCCTTCTATTAATACTTTAATGTCATGGTCGATTCCGTCAAAACGAGATAGTACAGATTGAACACTTACTGCATCTGTTGCCATATTTATTGCAAACAGAGAGACATAAGCTCCTAAACTAAGACCTTCAAATATATTAAAAAAGGATAAACTAGCCCCGACTGTAATAGATATAGTTACAGATATAACTGCTAAATAGAAAATTCCCCAGCCATGTTTTTTTAAATCTTTAAACTTTAAATGTAAGCTGTCTCCCATAAATACAAGAGGAATTGCAAATATAATAACTTCATCAAAATGTTGCTTTAAATCAATAGGTACTAATACTTTAAAATATGTGTAAACAACATAAGAGCCAATTAAAAGTAAAAAAACTGAAGGTATTTTTAATTTATTTGCAATTGCATCAGAAAGTACAACCAAGCCTAAAATTGTAATAAGTAATATTTCCACTCCAAAATCATGCATATTATTCCTTTATTTAAATGTCTTATCCTATAATTCTATTATTGTATTTGCTTTTTTAATTAAAGATTCTCTGTGAGATGAATAAATAATTGTGATATTTTCACTCAATTTTTGAAATTTTTCAAAAATCTTCATAGTAATATCTTTATCAAGCCCAATTTCAGGCTCATCAATTAAAAGAATCTTAGGGCTTAGCAATATGCCTCTTGCAATCATCACTCGTTGCATCAATCCAGTTGAAAGCTCATAAAACTTATTGTTTTTTAGTTCCAGTATTTCTAAAAAGTCTAAAATTTCATTGATTTCTGTTTCTGTAATATCATTATTCATTATTGTTGTAAAAAACTTAAGATTTTGCATTACTGTTAATCTGTAATACATCGAACGGCTTTCTGGAGATATTAGAAAGGCTTTATTTTTTTCTATATAATCAAAATAATTTTTATTATTTACAGTTATTTTTCCTTCATCAAATGATATATAAGAGGCAAGTATTTTAAAAAGAGTAGTTTTTCCTTTTCCATTTTTTCCTGTAATTACAGTCATCTGATTAAGAGGAATATCTAAATTTAAATTCTCAAAAACTTTGTTTTCAGTTTTATTAAATAAAGATAGTTTTTTGTATGTCTTTTTTAAGTTTTTAATTTTGATTTTATTCATATTATATTTTCATAATTAAACGAGCAATTTGTAAGTAAATAACAAGGCCGATAATATCAATAGAAGTTGAAATAAATGGTCCGCTCATTAACGCAGGGTCAAGTTTAAGTAACCTAAAAAACATTGGCAGTATTGTTCCTGATAGCATTGAAGCAATCATTGTTGCAAGCAAGCCAAGAGAAACGACCATTGCTAAGGCATTGTCTCCTTCCTGGAAATAAACTCTTGCAAAAGTTAATAATGCAAGAACAATTCCCATTGAAAGAGCAAGAAATAGCTCTCTTCTAAGTAAAGTCCAGATGTCTTTATTCTGAATATCACCTGTTGCCATTCCTCGAATAACTAAAGTAGCAGATTGTGTACCTGCATTTCCTCCTGTTCCAATTAAAAGAGGTATGTAAAAAGAAAGTGCAACAACTTGGTCTAAAACATCAGAAAATCCTTTTAAGACCATTCCTGTAATTGTTTGCATAACTAATAATACAATTAACCAAAAAACCCTGTTTTTGAAAACTTCTCTAAAGCTATTATCAAGATATCCGTCTTCTGTAGGCAACATACCTGCCATTTTATGAATATCTTCAGTTGCTTCTTCATCTACAATATCAATTAAATCATCAAATGTAACAATTCCGATAATTCTATCATTTATTCCAACAACAGGAAGAGCCAGTAAATCATATTTCTTCATTAAGTTAGCCGCTTCTTCCTGGTCTTTATTTGCTTCAATTTTTATTATATTATCTTCTATAATTTCTTCTATTTTTGTATTATCATTTGAAATAACAAGATTTTTTAAAGAAACAACTCCAATAAGCTTATCTTCATCATTTGTTATATATGAATAATATATTGTTTCCATGTCATGATGGTTTTGCCTAATATATTCTATTGCATCCTTTACTGTCATAAATTCTTTTAATTCAATAAAATCAGGTGTTGCAAGTCTTGCTACTGAATCTTCTGGATATGACATATATTTTTTGGCAATATCTTTTTCTTCTTCGCTTAATGAATCAATATATTTTTCAGCCATTTTATCCGGCATATCTTCAAAAAGCTCAGTTCTGTCATCAGGAGCCATTTCATTTAGAATATCTTCTACTTTTTTATCATCAAGGCCTTCAATTATATCTTCCTGTTCTGGATAATCCAACTCAGAGAAAACATCCAAGGCTTTTTCTTTTGGCAATACTTTAAATAAAAAATTACTTTCTTCTTCAGAGAGTTCTTCCATTAACTCAGCAATATCCTGAGGGAAAAACTCGTCAATAATTAACTTTAAACTTTCCTCATCAGAATTTTGTATTGCATACTTTACTTCAGGCATAACTAATTTAGAGAATATATTTGACATATCACCCCTCTAATACTTTAAGGTTTATATTTAGCATATTTGTTGGTTTTTATCAATTATAAAAGAGCTGTTTTATTGTTTTTATATTGCTGTTTCAAAACAATAAATGTTTTTACACAGATTTTTGAGCTATAATCTCAAAAATAAAGTTAACTATTCAGCATAATATTAAAAGGCGATGTTAGGGGCTAACATCGGTACTGTCGTTGCAAAGTATATTAACGAATCATGATTCGAAGAGCATACCATGTATTATAAGCTCCTGCAGAATCAGGACCTTTATTACCATAACCATTAATTACAGCCGTACCTCCTAAATCATACTGTTCTATTGTTGTAGACCAGAAATGAGCATTATGACAATTTGAATACCATCCAAATGATTTAAATGACAAGGCACAACTTGTAGTATGAGTATCATTATCCTTATCATAGGTACTTAATTTCATATCCATATATCTTATACCACCATTTAGTACCCATATTTCTTCGCCTTTCCATGTATAATACCCATCGTTTTTAAGGTAGTGTTTTTTATATTCCTGTGTTTTTTGCCAAGCATCAGATGGTTTTCCGCTTTTTGAATACCATACATACTGGACTGGATTATCAATATTTGCCATTTTTATATACTTTTTCATAGAAATAAAAAAATCAGAATTAATATCTGTAATATTTCCAACACCATTATTAACTACGCTAGTCCATGTTTTATTAAATGGTGAAGAAGAAGAATTTACAAACGAAGAAGCAATTACTGTCCATCCTCCTCCATCAGTAGTCATATCACAATATACATCAAAACTATTTTCACCCAAAATTCCATCAGGGTCAATTTTATATACTCCATCTGAAAGAATCTCATTTTTTGTATTTGAAATTGTTTTACATGATCTAAAAACATAATTTGTTTCGCATACATATTTTAATGGAGTATCACATAAAGCCATATTCCACTTTCCGTTTTTATTCATTACTGAACAGTCGTTTACATCTGAATTACCTGTATTATTAATGTCTTCCCAGTTATAGTAAAATCTTGAGATGTTATCACTCCATTTATAATTATCTTCATTTTTCAAATCATTTAAGCTCATATATATGTATTCATTATCAAATTTACTTGTAAATTTATTATTAATCCATGTGTTTTCATCATCATCATCAACTACAACAAGAGTATAGCCGATTTTATTACAGAAATCTTCTGCCTTTAAAAAATTTAATTTCTGATTACAAAATAAATATATATGCCCATTATACTCTTCTCTTGTACAGCTTGAAGAACAAACACCTGCTTCGTCAATTACGCCATTACAATCATCATCATTTCCGTTACAAATTTCTTCAGGGGTACTTGATGCATCATTTAGTACACACATGTCACAAGCATTACCTTTGCCATCATTATCGTCATCTTCCTGATTAATATTTGGAGAATAAACACAATTATCAATACAATCAGAAATTCTATCTCCATCTGTATCAATATCAGGATTTCCACAACCACAATCACCTTCTTTTGATTTATTTTCATCATCAATACATTCATCTACACAGTCAGCTACACCATCGTTGTCAGTATCATCAAAGTTTTCATCTATTATATCATCACAATCATTATCCAGGCCATCACAAGTTTCTTCCTCAGGCTCATAAAAATTAATTAAACTGTAATTAGGCTCAATCCATTTTGTAATATTATCATTTATATCTAAAGCACATACTTTTTTACTTCCAATACATATACCATTTTGATTTAAGGCATTTGGAGCCGTTAGATTTTCATCAACTTCGCCATTGCAATTATTATCAAAGCCATCACAAATTTCATCATCAGGAGCAATTCCTCCGATACAATCACCCCATATTCCATCTTTACAAGTTTGTTCTCCATTTTCACATAAACCAATATCTGTTCCACAATTCTTTTTTTCATTATTACTGCAAGAACATCCTTCATCAACTGAATTATCACAATCATTATCTAGGCCATCACATATTTCTGTATCAGGAAGAATTTCACCTTCACATTTATCCCAATGTCCATTTATGTCACATGCTTGAGTCCCTGATTTACATAACCCAATATTTTTAGTTGCCTTATCTCCAGTATAACAAGGCCTTGATTCATCTTCTTTGCATTCATTTACAATAGCTTTTTGAGTATCAGAACAGGAAAGTCCCAAAAATATTAATATTACAAAGCCCAACAATATTCTATACATAATACCTCATTACCCTAGATTATAAAGCTACGGAATATTTAGGAACTTGTCAAGTTGTTTTTTAAATATTAATTTTAATCTCAAAAAATTGCAAAAATTATATTAATATGATAAAAATATTTTTTTTGAGGCTGTTTTGAAAGGGCAGATTTTATATTACAAGGAAAGAGGGATTTCTCTTGACGAATATATCAGAGCTATTGGATTGAGAGAATTGATTAAAGAAAAAAAATTAAAAATAGTTTTAGAACAATTTATTTTAGATAAAAAAAAGAGAGATAAACTATATAAAAAATATCGAAAAGAATACTTTGTTATGAAACCGTTAAATTTTCAAAACCTTCTTCCTTTTGAGTAATATGTTAAGTAAAAAAGATAGTATAATTAATTACAAAGCATTTTTATGGCATACAACTTTTTTAGCAATTGCTTCAAGTTTTATGGATGTTGATACTATTATTCCATCAATGATGATACAGGCTGGTGGAAATAGTATTCATTTAGGTTTTTTAACTGCAATAATGCTTGGTTCTTCAACTTTATTTCAGTTATTATTTGCTTCTTATTTATCTAAAAAAACAAATAAAAAGTTTTTTTTATTGCTTGGTATATATTTAAGGGTTGGAGCATTATTTTTATTGTCATCGTTATTTTTTTTAAACAATTATGTTTCACCATTAATAACGATAATATTGATTTTTGTTACAATATCAATATTTTCAGTAAGTGGTTCTTTTGCTGGAGTGTCATATACTGATATACTTGGGAAATCTATTTTATCTGATTATAGAAAAAAATTCTTTTCTGTGCGTCAGATTATATCAAGTTTAGGTATGTTGTCATCATCTTTTTTAGTAAGATACTTAATTAAAAAATTTGATTATCCAATGAATTACTTTTATTTATTTATAATTGCAGGTGTTTTATTATTAATTGCATCAGGTGGTTTTTTAAAAATAAAAGAGCCATTAATAGAGCCTAAATATAAAAAGAGCTTATTTGAAATAATAAAATCTATACCTGCAGAAATTAAAAAAAATAAAAATTTAAAATACTATATAATTTTATTAAATATCTCCAGTTTATACTTTTCAACACTTCCTTTTTTGATTATTTATGCGAAGCAGAATTTTGGTTTAAGTAAGGAGAATATCGGTAATTTTTTAATTTTAAGGATTACAGGGGTTATAATTACATCATTTCTATTAATCAAAATATCCAAATCATATAAGTTTATAATGAAGTTATCATTTATAATAGGTGGAATAATTCCTGTTTTTGCAGTTCTATTATCAAATAATGAGTTGTTATATCAATCAATATTTATAATTGCTGGTATTTCGATTGCTGCTTTAAAAATTGCAAAGGGAGGTATTTTACTCGAAATTTCAAATAATGAAAATCGGGCATTATACACTGGGATTACTGGAGCTACAAATTTAACAATAATGATATTTCCTATTATTTCAGGGATATTAATTAAAGTATTGAGCTTTGAAGTTATATTTTTTACTGTTTCATTACTTGTGCTTTCATCAATTTTTATTATCAATAAGTTTGAGCTATCAGAATAAAATAATAAAATTTACCTCTAGTTTTAGTTTTAAATATTGAATTAAATTAAGATACAAGCTATATTATTAAAAGAAGAGGATATGAGGTGAGTAATGAAGATATTTTTATTGATTTTAGTTGTTTTTATTTCAAATTTTTTAATTTCCTGTGGTGAAAGTGAAAATACTATTGAAGATACAGATAAGTGTGCAGAGGTTGATTGCTACGATAATTCTATATGTAAAATTATAGATAATAAAGGAAGTTGTGTATGTGATTCTGGATATGAATTTTCTCCAACAGAAAATAAATGTGTAAAAGATGAAGTAGATTTATGTGATATTAATCCATGTACAGAAGATCATAAAACAGTATGTACTGTTATTGAAAAAGATGGTTCATTGTATGCAGAATGTAGTTGTGATAGTGATTTTATATTAAATGAAGAAAATAAATGTGTAAAAAATGAAGTAAATTTATGTGGCACAAACCCATGTACAGAAGATCATAAAACAGTGTGTACTGTTGTTGAAAAAGATGGTTCATCGTATGCAGAATGTAGTTGTGATAGTGACTTTATATTAAATGAAGAAAATAAATGTGTAAAAAGTGAAGTAGATTTATGTGATAATAATCCATGTACAGAAGAGCATAAAACAATATGTAGTGTTGTTGAAAAAGATGGTTCATTGTATGCAGAGTGTAGTTGTGACAGTGGTTTTATATTAAATGAAGAAAATAAATGTGATTGTGAAGAAGGTTATATATGGGAAGATAATATTTGTAAAAAAATACCTGAAATTAGACCAGTCTTAACAGAAGATGAATTTAATTCTATATTTAGAAATCCTATTGCATCTGGAAAATCAAATGCTTGTCCTGGTTATGATTTTTATAATTATAGTGATTTTATAAATGCAACAGAAGAATATCCTGAATTTGGCAATGAAGGAAGTGATGAACTCCAAAAAAGAGAAGTTGCTGCTTTTTTAGCAAATATTTCACATGAAACAACAGGAGGATGGGATAATGCTCCTGGAGGAGAAAATGGCCGCTATTTATGGGGGCTTTGCTGGATTGATGAAATTGGTTGTGAAGATGGTTCATGTACTCAATATTGTCAATCAAACAACGAAACATATCCATGTGCAAGTAATAAAACTTATCATGGACGAGGGCCAATTCAGCTAACATGGAATTACAATTATGGGGCGATGGGGGAGCATATTGGAGTTGATTTATTAAACAACCCTGAACTTGTATCAACAGATGCAAGTATTTCATTTAGAACTGCATTGTGGTTTTGGATGACTCCACAAAGCCCTAAACCTTCAGCTCATGATGTTATGGTAGGTAATTGGATTCCTGATAGTGATGATTTGGATGAAAACAGAATACCTGGTTTTGGAATGACTGTGAATATTATAAATGGTGGTGCTGAATGTGGTAGAATTGATGATAGTAGAGTAAATGACAGAGTGAATCATTTTAAATATTTTTGCGAGTTGTTAACAACAACAACTGGAGACAATCTATACTGCGATGAAATGCAACATTATAAAAAATAACAAAAAACAATAAAAATATAACTATAATTGATTATTTTTATTATTTAATGTAAACTCTATCAATCAAGTGGAGGTTTAATATGTTGAAGTTCATAATTATGATAATAGTTATTTATTCAGTTACAATAATTGCAAGTAATAATTTATTTATAGAAATAAACTCAAAAAGTTCTCAAAAAGAAATATTAAATTCTATGTTGTTAAAAGATATCGCTAATAAAAAGGATATTAAATTTAAGATAACAAAGGCAGTAAGAGGGCTTAGTGGTGTTGAATATACCCATTATGGTTACACTTATAAAAATATTCCTGTTGATTTTCAAACGATAGTTGTTTCTAAAAAAGATGGAAAATCTTTTTTAATAACTGGTGAATATCAAATACCTAAACCTATATTATTAACTACAAAATATACCCCTTTGGAGATATTTAAAAATTTAAAACTTAAAACAAAAAAACTTAGATTTTATAGTGATATAAAAAAAGTATTCTTAGTTAAAAATGAAATAACCTATCTTGCTTATAAAGCATTAGTTGAATACATTGACAAAGAAGGATATCATCTTGGTGTAATATATCTTGATGCAAATACTCCTTATACTAAACTATTATTTGAATCAAATATCTATGAAGCATTAAACAGAGAAGTGTATGATTCCGGTAGTGAATGTATTAATGATTATTATGAAAGATTACCTGGAAACCAGTCTATGGTAGAAGGAATGACACCAGGAAATGATGAAGTTATTAATTTAGCATATATTAATACAGGTATTACATATTATTTTTATAAAAATATGTTTGACAGAGATAGTTTTGATGATAGAGGAATAACTTTAGTATCAACGGTTCATGCAATATTTAATGAAGGTGGATGTAGTGGTCAAAATGCTTTTTTCATGGGAAATCCTTATAACCAGATGGTTTACGGTGAGGGTGGGGGAACTATGTTACCTCTTTCTAGGTCTCTTGATATTACGGCACACGAATTAACTCATGCAGTAACAAGGCAAACAAGTAATTTATATTATTATTCAGAATCAGGGGCTTTAAATGAAGCAATGAGTGATATTTTTGGTGCAACAGTAGAAGCATGGAGTAATAGTGGAGGGAATTCTGTAAGTAATCCATCATCTATTAGTTATGATAGTAATACATGGAAAATAGGAGAGGCTATTTTTACTGATGGAAATTTCTTTCGTGATATGAGTAATCCTGCTATAAAAGATCAGCCAGACCATTATTCACAAAGATATACTGATGCAGAAGATGAGGCTGGAGTTCATATAAACTCAGGAATAATAAATTTAGCTTATTACTTATTGGTTGCTGGTGGTAACCATCCTCGTTCTGAGTTTCAGGGTTTTTATCCAAATGTTGTTAGAATAGGAATGGAAGATGCCATTAAAATATTCTACGAAGCAGAAATCGGTTTATTTACAAAGGGAACAGGTTTTGGGGTGGCAAGAAAACTATTAGTACAAGCTGCCAAAAACCTTTATGGTGCAACATCAAGTAAAGTTGTACAGGTTAATAGGGCTTTTGACATAGTTGGTGTTTTTGAAGAAGGAGATTTGTGTGCAGGAAGGGATGCAGATTGTGAGGCTGTTGCTCCAAATTCAATTTGTATTGTTAATGTTGACAGACCTGCATGTGCATGTAAAAGAAACTACCATTGGAATGGAGACCAAACAGAGTGTCTTGCTGATTCTGTTGAATATATGTGCAGTGGAGTTACCTGTAATTATCATGGAAACTGTACTGTTATAAATGAGATTGTTACCTGTGAATGTGATAGTGGCTATCACAATGAAGGTCAGATTCATTGTGTTGAAGATGGTACTGACCCTTGTTTAAATGTAGATTGTGATGGTAAAGGAAGTTGTTTTGATGCTGCTGGAACTGCTATTTGTGATTGTGATGATAATTATCATAATGATGGATATGAGCATTGTGTTTTAAACGAAAATAATACCTGTTTAAATGTATCATGTGACCGCAATGGCTCTTGTGAAGTTAATACAGATGGTGTTGCTGTTTGTATTTGTGATGATGGTTATCATAATGATGGCAATATTCATTGTGTTGGAGATGAAGGTGATGCCTGTGAACATGTTGATTGTGAAAATAATGGTGTTTGTAATGTAGTTGATGGGCAGGCAATGTGTGATTGCTATAGTGGATATCATAATGAGGGTAATTTATACTGTGTAGAAGATGATGAAAATGCCTGTGAACATGTTAATTGTGAAAATAATGGTGATTGTAATATAGTTAATGGGCAGGCAATTTGTGATTGCTATAATGGATATCATAATGAGGGTAATCTATACTGTGTAAAAGATGATGAAGGAAACTTATGTGGAACTGTTAATTGTGATGGTCATGGAGTTTGTAGTGATAATGATGGTTTTGCAAAGTGTATTTGTGATAGCAGTTATCATAATGAAGGAAATCTGAATTGTGTAAAAGATGATGAAGGAAACTTATGTGGAACTGTTAATTGTGATGGTCATGGAGTTTGTAGTGATAATGATGGTTTTGCAAAGTGTATTTGTGATAGCAGTTATCATAATGAAGGAAATCTGAATTGTGTAAAAGATGAAGTAAGTAATGATTGTAGTAATGTTAATTGTGGTATATATGGTATTTGTGAAATAAAAAATGGAATAGCTTCCTGTGCTTGTAATGATGGATATCATGATGCAAATAATTTTTGTGTTAAAGATGATCTTTGTAAGGGGATTACATGTGGAAATTATGGTAATTGTTTAGAAACTAATGGTAAGGCAATATGTGTTTGTAATATTGGCTATCGTTCTGAGAATATGATATGTGTAGAGGAAAAAGTTGTTTTGTGTAAAGAAGTTTCATGTAGTAATCATGGTTCATGTGCTGTATCTGAAAATAAGGCAAGTTGTATTTGTGAAAGTGGATATACTGAAGATAATTTGAACTGTATTAAGAGTGATTCAGAGTCATGTAATTATTCAAATGGAGGTAATAATAATTCAATTTTACTATATTTACTACTTATTTTATTTATGTTTTCATTAAAATTCAAGAAAACTAATTGATATTTTTCTTTGCTGCTCCAAAGCCTTGATACGGGGCAATGCCACCGTATTTACACGGTCTTTTGCACAGTTCGCTAAGCCCTAAGGCACAGCAATGCAGTTGCCTCTACACGGTCTTTGCTCATGATGTGTTTTTATAAAAATTTCAAAATTTGCTCTGTAATTTATTTTATTATATAATGAAATCTATCTTTTTTAGGTTTGCCTGTGTTTTTTTTAAAGAAAAAAGAATTACCATCTACATCAGGAGTAAAAAAATTTGGAATGTTTGAAGCAGTTTATACTCCTTCAATATTAACAATTCTTGGTGTAATAATGTATCAAAGGCTTGGCTGGGTAGTAGGTGAAGCTGGCCTTGTTAAGGCATTATCAATAATATTTTTAGCTCATATTATTTCAATTGCAACAGGTCTTTCAATTGCTTCTATTGCAACAAACAGAACTGTTAAAGCTGGAGGGAATTATTATATTATAAGTCGCTCTCTTGGTTTATCAATTGGTGGAGCTATTGGAGTTGCTTTTTATTTAGCATTAACAATAAGTATTGCATTGTACCTAATTGGTTTTGCTGAAAGTTTTAATGGCTATATTGGTTTAAATACAAGTATTTGGTGGCTAAGAGGAGTTGCTGTTGTTGCTTTAGTGCTTTTAACCGTTTTAACATTTATATCAACATCTCTTGCTTTAAAATCACAGTATTTTATTTTAATTGCAATCGTTTTATCTATTATCTCACTGTTTATGGGGGATATTGGTGATTATAGTAATACAACAGGTAGTATAACTCTTTGGGCAAATAAAAACAGTACCCAAAGTTTTGAAATGTTATTTGCAATATTTTTTCCTGCTGTAACTGGTTTTACTGCAGGTGTTAATATGAGTGGTGACCTTAAAAATCCTAAAAAAGCAATTCCTAAAGGAACTATTCTTTCAATTATAACTGGTATGCTGGTTTATATTGTTATCGCAATATATTTGTCATATTATATTGATTCTGATTTTTTAAGAGACCCTGAAAATCAAAATGGTTTGTGGTATAAAATATCAAAATATCCAATTTTGGTTGCATTTGGAGTTTGGGGAGCAACAATTTCATCTGCATTAGGCTCTATTCTGGGAGCCGCAAGAACATTACAGGCTCTTGCTTTTGATGGAGTTGTACCTAAGTTTTTTGGTAAGGGTAGAGGAGAACTAAATGAGCCAACTTACGCGTTATTTTTAACTGTTATAATTGCAATAACTGCAATTGTTTTTGGAGAACTTGACTTTATTGCAAGAATTTTAACAATGGCTTTTTTAACGGTTTATGCATTTATCAGTTTATCTTATGCTATTGAAAGATGGGCAAATAACCCTGCATTTCGTCCAACATTTAAAACACCCTATCAGGTTGGGCTTATTGGTGCTCTCATTTCATTTTTAATTATGTTTAAACTTGATATGCTTGCAATGATTGCTGCTACATTATTTATGGCTTTAGTATATTTTGTTTTAAAAAGAAAACAGTTTCATGTTACTGTTGATGATACATGGGTTGGTTTTTGGAGTGCTTTTATCAGATTTGGATTAATAAAGTTAAAAAGCTTTGATGAACAAAAAGGACGAAACTGGAGGCCAAATCTTGTTTTAATGGGAGGAGACCCTAAAAAGAGAAAGCATTTAATTGAATTTGCTGAATCTTTGGTACAAAATAGAGGAATAATTACATATTTTAATTTAATTAAAGGAAAAATAATAGATAAATATGAAGATTTCAAAAAAGAAGAGCTTGAATTAGGTAAGTTTATGGAAGAAAAATATCCTGAAATTTTTGTAAAGAATGAAATTTCAGAAGATATTTATGAAGGAATAAAAGCGGCTGCACAGTCTTATGGAATTCCTGGTATGACTTCAAATACTGTATTAATGGGATGGGTTACTAAAATTAATAGAAGTGTGAATTATTCAAATATGCTCTTGGATTTAATATTGCTGGATAAAAATCTTTTATTGCTTGATGTAAAAGATAGTAAGTTTGGCTTAAGGAATACGATTGATATATGGTGGGGGGGCTTGGAGCACAATGGCGTTCTAATGCTAACTATTACCAATTTACTTAAATCATCTGCCAGATGGAGTAAAGCAAAAATAAGGTTAATAATGATTGTTCATACAAAAGAGCAACAGGTTGATGCCCAGATTCAATTAAAGAAAATCATAAAATCAAGTAATCTAGAGGGAAGTGAGCTTGTAATTCTCAAAAATGAGGATAAAACGATAATAGAAACAATTACAGAAACCTCCAAAATGACAAATTTAACAATTTTAGGTATGAGAAAGCCTGATATTGATGATAAACTATTTATTTCAAATAACAATAAACTTGCTCAGAATTTAAATACAGTACTATTTGTTAAAGGAAGTGACGAATTTAACAATGATTATCAGATTGTTTTTCAGGAAGAACATCCAAATGAATTGGAAGATGAAGAAGATAAAAAAGATTAGAATTACATTTTTGCAGCTTTCACCAATAAATCAACAACTCTATTTGAATATCCCCATTCATTATCATACCATGTTACGATTTTTAATGTATTACCAATAACCATAGTACTTAAAGCATCAAAAATTGAAGAATGTGGATTGTGAATAATATCAACAGAAACAATTGGGTCTTCTGTATATTCAAGTATTCCTTTCATTGGGCCTTCTGCAGCAGCTTTAATAGCAGCATTTACTTCTTCTTTAGTTACTTCTTTTTCTAAAACAACTGTTAAGTCAACTAATGAACCTGTTGGTGTTGGAACTCTTACTGCCATTCCATTAAGTTTACCATTTAAAGCAGGCATTATTTTACCAACAGCAAGAGCTGCCCCTGTTGTTGTAGGTATCATACTGACTGCAGCTGAACGAGCTCTTCTTAAATCTGAATGAGGTCCATCTAGAATTGCTTGGTCGTTTGTATATGAGTGAATTGTAGTCATTAATCCATTAACAATACCAAAGTTATCATGTAAAACTTTAGCAACTGGAGCTAAACAGTTTGTAGTACATGATGCATTAGATATACATAAGTCATCAGCTTTTAAATCATCATCGTTAACACCTAAAACAACCATTCTGTCAATTGCATCTTTTGCAGGAACAGAAAGAATTACCTTTTTAGAGTTTTTTAAATGGTCACCATATCCACCTCTTGGGCCTTCTTTAGTTCTAAATACACCTGTTGATTCAACAACAAAATCTAATCCAGACCATGGTATATTTGCAGGGTTTCTTTCTTCACTAACTTTAACTAGTTTACCGTTTACAACTAAGCCTTCATCGTTAAAGTCAACTGTTCCATCAAATTTACCTTGTGTTGAGTCATATTTTAATAAGTGAGCTAAGGTTTTATTACTAGTTAAGTCATTTATACCAACTACTTCAATTTCAGGATGGTCTAGAGCAATTTTGAATACATTTCTTCCAATTCTTCCGAAACCATTGATTCCTATTTTTACTGTCATAATTTTCTCCAAAAAAAATTTACTCAAGAAATATAAACATTTTACTATTAACTGTCAAGGAGTTGTTATTGTTATTTTACTTTTTTTCTAAAATTCTTAATTATTTCAGGATAAATAAGAAAAATCATTGCGAAAAACTGAAAACTATTATAGTATAATATATTATACTTTCTTGGGGGGAGCTGTGAATAAGTTCTTTATTTTTGTTTTTGTTTTTATTTCTTTATTCTTATTTAACTCTTGTGGAGATAATAATACACAAGGAGCTGTTAGTATAAGTTGTGAAACAAATGCTGATTGCAATGGTGGTTTTTGTGATGTTTCAGGTAAATGTAAAATATTTGCTTGTTCACCAAGTGAAAATACTTGTTTGGAAGATGGAAAAACCAAGCATATTTGTAAAGATGATGGTTCTGGTTTTGATGATGTATTATGTAGTTTTAAATGTAGTAATGCAGAGTGTATAGATGAAATAGCTTGTGTTCCATATTCTAAAATGTGTGTTGGAAATACAGAGTATATAGAATGTTCTGATGATGGTATATCATGGACCAAAACAGAGTGTACTGGTGATAAGTTGTGTTTGGATGGAGAGTGTAAAGCCGTTATTTGTACTCCAAATGATAAATTATGTATTGATACTTTACATGTAAAAGCTTGTAATGCAAATGGAACTGCTGAATTAAATTATAAATGTCCAAATGATGAAAAGTGTATAGATGGTGGATGCGTAAAAATTAATTGTACTGCAGGTGAAACTAAATGTAGTGCAGATGGAAAGCTGGTAACCTGTAATCCAGATGGAGCATCATGGGATGACGGAGTTGAATGCGAAAGTTCAAAATCCTGTAATCTAGGAGAATGCAAGGATGTTATTTGTTCATTAGGTGATATAACTTGTTCTACTGAAAGCAATAGATATTATAAAAAATGTGATAGCTCATTAACAGGTTGGGAAGCTCCTGTTCTTTGTGGAGAAAATAAAGTTTGTAAAAATGATGAATGTATTGATAAATTATGTTCTCCTGGTGAGAAAAAATGTGATAGTAATGGTGCCGTTATAACTTGTAGCAATGATTCATTATCTTGGTCTGCTGCGGTTGATTGTTCTGAGGGAGAAGTTTGTAAAAGAGGTGTTTGTACTGAAACAGGAACTTGTGAAGCAAATGAAAAGAGATGTTTAGATGGAAATAATGGCTATTTTGAAATATGTGATGAATGGGGGACAGGCTGGTTAAATCCTATTTCATGTGGAGCTGGAAATATTTGTTCAAATGGAGCTTGTGTTGGTATTGTTTGTGTTCCAAACCAAATGAAATGTCTTGCTGTAGACACTTCTGGAACAAAATATCAGGTATGTAACAGTGAAGGAACTGGATATTTACCACAGGAAACATGTGATGATGGTAATATATGTTTGGGAGATGTTTGCAGAAGTATTAACTGTGTACCGGGAACTAAAGTTTGTGATAGTAATGAAATTATGGAATGTCTTGAAGATGGTTCAGGCTGGGAACAGATAATTGATTGTGGAGATACTAAATCATGTATTAATGGTGAATGTGAAGATAAGATATGTTATCCGTCTACAATTCGTTGTGTGGAAAATGTAGATGGATTTATAGAAACATGTAACACTACAGGAACTGCATGGGAAGATAAGCATCATTGCGGAACTAGAATGACATGTCTTAATGATTCGTGTGTTACAATAGCATGCTCTCCTGGGCAAACTCAATGTAATGCAATAGAAGAAAACGAGTATTTAACATGTAATAGTACAGGTACTGCTTTTGAGAATTCAACATTATGTCCTAATAATGAGTTCTGTATGACAGGGCTTTGTATGGAGTGTTTTCCTGGAACTAAAGAGTGTGTAAATGATAGCTCGTTAAGACAATGTAATGAAAATGGTAGATGGGAAGATGAAAGTGCATGTATTGGAGACGATAAATGTGAAAATGGCTCTTGTGCTATAAAGATATGTGAACCAAATACTGTTAGGTGTGTTGATGGTAATGCTCAGTATTTTGAAACATGTAATAATCTGGGAACAGCATGGCTTGCACGGGCTTCATGTGGAGTAGGTAATACATGTGAAGATAATGTTTGCAAACCTATATTATGTGTGCAAAATACAACAGAATGCTTTAGTTCTTCAAGTTATATTGAATGTAATTCAAGTGGAACAGCTTATAGTAATCCTATTGCATGTACTAATGGTGAAGAGTGTTTGGGTGGTGCATGTAGAACAACTATTTGTACACCAGGAGAAAAAACATGTGATGGAAATAACATTAAAGAATGTAATGAACTTGGACAGTGGGATGTAAATGTTACTTCATGTGGTGCTCAAGTTTGCGAAGAAGGTGTTTGTAATGGTGTTATATGTAATTCTGTAGAATATAGATGTGACCTAAACAACAGTAACTATATAGAACAGTGTAATGCAAATGGTACAAAATGGATAAATAATGCTCCATGTGGAAGTGGTAAAGTTTGCAGTGGAGGAGTTTGTGAAAATATCATTTGTACTCCAACGGAGAAAATTTGTTCTGGAGATAAAAAATCATATAAAACCTGTAATTCAAATGGAACTGCTTACGAAGTTGTAACACCTTGTGAAAATGATGAATATTGTAATAATGGTGCTTGTGTTACACAAGTATGTACTCCTAATAGTAGAGTTTGTGATGGTGATTCTGTTAAAATATGTAATGACTTAGGCTCAAACTATAGTAATCCTCAGCTTTGTACTGATAATACTGTTTGTAATAATGGAATTTGTGAAGCTACTATTTGTAATAGTGGGGAAACCCGTTGTGATGGAGCTTTAATTCAAACATGCTCTACTGATGGAACATCATGGGAAGCAGGACAAGCTTGCCCTGCTAATCAAACTTGTAGCGGAAATGTTTGTATTGACTATGTTTGTAGTGTGGGTGAAAGAGAATGTGTTAATAATTCACTTTATAAAGAGTGTAATACTCAAAGGACTGCTTTTGGAGACCCTCAGCCTTGTGGTACGAATAAAATCTGTACAGGTAGTGGTGTTTGTGAAGATATGGTTTGTGCTCTTGGTCAAACAAGGTGTGTTTCTAGTGATGATACTCATAAATCTTATCAGGTTTGTAATTCAACAGGTTCTGGCTGGGAAGATGCTGTTGACTGTAGTGATAATTTAATTTGTGATGTGGATACAAATACTTGTAAATCTATAATTTGTAATGCAGGAGATTTAAGATGTCTTGATGATGGTGGAACTCCTCAGTCTCAAACATGTAATGCAAGTGGTAGTGGATGGAATACTCCTGAAACATGTTCTGCTCCTAATCCAATTTGTACTGAAAATGGTTGTGAACATGTAATTTGTAATGCTTATGAAGAAATTCAATGTACAAATTCAACAAATACTGAATATAGAAGATGTAATGTTAATGGAACAGGTTGGTTAACAGATGTTGAAAACTGTGCTGAAAATTACTTATGTAAAGATAATAATCCTGATGAATGTGTTCCTGTTATTTGTACACCAAACAGTAAAGTATGTTCTTCTGATACTGGCTATAGAATTTGTAACTCAGATGGAACTGAATTAGCTGCAGAGGTAACATGTGAAGATTCTCCTGCATCTGGAGAGCCTAAAACCTGTTATGCTAGTGAATGTAGAACAGAGTGTGAAATGAGTGTAATCAATAAATCTTATATGGGATGTGAATATTATGGTGTAGATTTACAGAATAGTAATGGTTACAGAATGAATGATTTAGAAAAAGTGCCATTTTATTATGCAATAATAATATCAAACCCATCATCTCATCCTGCAACTGTTACAATTACGGATTCATTAAGTTATGATGTCACTAAAACAATTGCTTCAAATGATGTTGGAATATTTGAAATGGACTTAGATGAGTATATTACTTATATTGGATACTATTATGGTAAGTATTACTGGACTGATGAGCATCAATTAATTGGTACTGGTTCAGGAAGTGATTACAGTTATAAGGTTGTTTCGAATCTTCCAATTGTTGCTTATCAGTTTTCTCCTCTTGGAGGTTCTCATAACTATACAAATGATGCATCTTTATTGATACCAACAACTGCTTACGGAGATGAATATAGGTTCTTATCTTGGAAGTACTGGTATTTTAATGATAATGGAACTGAAAGAGAAGGACCATCTGTTATGACAATTGTAGCTCAGGAAGATGATACTGTTGTTGTTGTTGATATGAATGCAAGTACTGAAGCTGGTGGTGGTATATCTGCTTATAATAGTGGGGATACACATACTCAAACTCTTTCAGCAGGTGAAATTCTACAATTTGTTAATACTTCTGGTGATATGAGTGGAACTTTAATTACTGCAGATAAACCTATTGGTGTTTTTGGAGGCCATGATTGTACCTTTATTCCATATAATGAATGGGCGTGTGACCATGTTGAACAACAGTTATTTCCTACAAATACATGGGGAAGCAATTATTTAGTAGTTAAAACAGAGCCTAGAAATACCGAGAATGACTATTATAAAATTGTTGCAAATGAGGCTAATACTATTGTTACATTAACTCCTAATGTTTCTGGTACTTCTCCTATTACGATGAATGCAGGGGATGTTATCACATTTGATACTAATCAGGATTTTGAGGTTTCGGCAACAAAACCTATTATGGTTGGACAATTTATGGCTTCTCAAGATGCAAATGCAGATACTGGAGACCCTGCATTTATATTGCAGGTTCCTGTTGAGCAATTTAGAGATGATTATTTATTTTTAACTCCTAATACTTATGCTTATAATTATGTTACAATTGTTGCTCCTACAACTGCAACAGTTACATTAGACAGCACTACAGTACCTAGTGGAAGTTTCACTAATATAGGAGCCACTGGGTATATGAGAGCAAGAATTTATTTAACAGATGGAAGTCATTCTGTTGTGGCAAATGAGCCCGTAGGTATATCTGTTTATGGATATGATAGTTATGTTTCTTATGGTTATCCTGGTGGATTAAACCTTAAAGCTGTTAAATAGGGGGATTGAATGAAAAATTTTATATTATTAATTGTAATTTTAACTTCTTTATTGTTTTCAGCTTGTGGAGAAAACGAAACGGAAAATACTTCTACTCCTAAAAACTGTAAGCCAGCTTGTACTGATTGGCAGGTTTGTAACTTTAATGGAAAATGTGTCACTGATTTAGGAAGATGTGATACCAATAACGATTGTTCACCTGCTTTATCTAACTGTAACCTTGAAACTCATGTTTGTGAAGCAGAGAATAATGATTTTGAATGTTATGACTTAGATGGTGATGGTTTTGGCTCATTTTGTGAAAAGGGAAATGATTGTGATGATAATAATCCCTTAGTCAACCCTGATGCAGAGGAGTTGTGTGGTGATAAAATCGATAATAACTGTAATAGGGTTATTGATGAATTTTGTTCTTGTATAAATGGTGAAATTAAACCTTGTTATACTGGTAGTGACCAAACCAGAGGGGTTGGATTATGTAAAGATGGTTATAAAGTGTGTGAAGAAGGTGAATTTTCTACATGTCAATATGAAGTTTTACCTTCTGATGAAGTTTTTGATTATATGGATAATGATTGTGATGGTTTAGTTGATGAAGGTATTGAATTAAATGCTTGTGGTGAAGTTGGAACTGTTCCTGATGAAATTTGTGATAACGGCTTAGATGATAACTGTAATGGAATTATAGATGAAAACTGTGCTCCATGTAGAACTGGAGATGTGAGAAATTGCTACACAGGAATTCCTAAAACACTAGGTGTTGGAGAATGCTCTGCTGGAACTCAAGTATGTGCAGATGGTGTTTGGGGGTTATGTGAAAATGAAGTTAAGCCAACAGCAGAAATTTGTGATGATAAAGATAATAATTGTAATGGAAAAGTTGATGAGGGCGTTTTAAATGCATGTGGTGCTTGCGGAGAATTACCAGTTGAAGTTTGTGATGGCGTTGATAATAATTGTGATGGAAAGATTGATGAAGGCTTAGTTAATGCTTGTGGTGCTTGTGGTGTTGATACACCTGTTCCTGATGAAGTTTGCGGGAATGGTATAGATGATAATTGTGATGGAATAATTGATGAAGGATGTTCTTGTAGTGGTGTCCAGGAATGTTATAGTGGAGCTTCTGGAACAAAGGGAAAAGGAGTTTGTAAAGCAGGGATACAACAATGTATTGCAGGTGAATACTTTGACTCAAATTGTGTAGGACAGGTGATTCCTTCTAGTGAATTATGTGATGGAGTTGATAATAATTGTGATGAAAAAATTGATGAAGGATTTCATGTTGGTGATTCCTGTTTTATAGGTCTTGGTGCATGTAAAACAGAAGGAGTGATTGTTTGTGATGCTGATAAAAGGGGAAGTCATTGTGAAGCTAATGGTGAAATTCCTAAACCGACTGAAGAAATTTGTGATGGCATTGATAATAACTGTAATGGCTCTATTGATGAAAACTTTGCACTTGTGAATGCAGATTGTTTTAGAGGAATTGGGGCATGTCAGGGGATTGGTAAGTATATTTGTAATGATGCTAAAGACGGTGTGACTTGTACTGCAACAGAAGATTTAGAAAAAGCTACAACAGAAATTTGTGATAATATTGATAATAATTGTAATGGTTTTGTTGATGAAGGTTTTGAGTTTGTTGGAACTGCTTGTCAGGGAGGAAGAGGTGTTTGTGCTACAGATGGTATTTATCAATGTTCTGATGATGGATTGGAGATAATTTGTGATGCAACAGAAGATACTAGCTTGCAAACAGATGAAGTATGTGGTGATAGCCTTGATAATGATTGTGATGGCTTTGTTGATGAAGGTTTTGAGCAATTAGCATCAGCTTGTTCTGCAGGAAGGGGTGTTTGTGAAACAGGAGGTTTTTATCAGTGTTCTGATGACGGACTCTCTCTTGTTTGTGATGCTCTTGCTGGTACTCCTACCTCTGATGAGCTTTGTGGTAATGAAAAAGATGATGATTGTGATGGTTTAGTTGATGAAGGTTTTAACTTAGTTGGTTTTGAATGTGAGTCAGGGCTAGGTGTTTGTAAAGAATCAGGACATTATACTTGTAGTGATGATAAGTTATCTGTTGTTTGTGATGCTATTGAAAATGGGACAAATAATCAGGAATTATGTGGAAATAATGATGATGATAACTGCAACGGTTTAGTAAATGAAGGTTTTGAGGATGAAGGGAAACCTTGTACTGTAGGTTCAGGGCCTTGTATTATGACTGGAGTATATATTTGTGATATTGATAATGGTAGTAAGTCATTAAAATGTTCTGTTGAGCCAGATATGAGTCAGGCAAATGATCATGAACTCTGTGGAGATGGAATTGATAATAATTGTAATGGATTAATTGATGAAGGTTTTGATTTAGTTGGAGCAATATGTAAGGCTGGTAAGGGAATTTGTCAAAAAGAAGGTGTTTATCAGTGTTCTAGTACTGACTTGGAACTTGAATGTAGTGAAACTGAAGATTTATCATTAAAAACAGCAGAACTCTGCGGAGATGGTCTTGATAATGATTGTGATGGTGTGGTAGATGAAGGTTTTAATGTTGGAGAAAGTTGTTCTGCTGGTTATGGATTATGTGAAGTTACTGGTGGACATTACATTTGTGATGAAAATGATTTAACTAAAACTGTTTGTGATGTTGTTCCTGATATGACTAAGGCGAAGGAATATGATCTTTGTGGTAATCAGGAAGATGATGATTGTGATGGTTATATTGATGAAGGTTTTGAAATGCTGAATCTAGCATGTTCAAATGGACTTGGAGAATGTACTAGGTCTGGTGAATATGAATGCTCTTCTGATGGAGCAACATTAGTGTGTAATGCGACTCCTGGTACTCCTGCTCCTAATGAGCTTTGTGGTAATAATAGAGATGATGATTGCGATGGTTTAGTTGATGAGGGTTTTGAGCTAAAAGGAGCTACATGTTATGTAGGTAAAGGAATATGTAAAGGAGAAGGTACTTACTATTGTGTTGATGATTTATCTCTTGGATGTTCTGGTGTTGAAGATACTAGCCTACAAAAAACTGAATTATGTGGCAATCAGGAAGATGATGATTGTGATGGGCTGGTTGATGAAGGTTTTACAATTGGAAAGTCTTGTGATAATGATGAATTAGGCTTA
>Ga0256827_10000116_pt1 | contig 42313 bp, 26 predicted proteins | sample CV84metaG_FD_185977 | JGI IMG/M metagenome (GOLD analysis project Ga0256827, IMG submission 185977) | Hydrothermal vent microbial communities from East Pacific Rise, Pacific Ocean - CV84 | ecosystem: Environmental > Aquatic > Marine > Hydrothermal vents | place: Pacific Ocean: East Pacific Rise... | reverse complement strand
ATTCTGGCTAATATTGCAAAACTTAAAAAACTTGGGATTGTTAAAAGAATAGGTAAACCAAAAGATGGGTATTGGGAGGTTGAAAAATGAAAATAGCAATAATGCAACCATATTTTTTTCCTTATATAGGATATTTTCAATTAATAAGTGCAGTTGATAAGTTTGTAATTTATGATGATGTAAATTTTATTAAAAGAGGTTGGGTTAATAGAAATAGAATACTTATAAATAAAGAAGCTAAATTAATTTCATTATCTTTAATTAAAGCAAGCCAAAATAAATTAATAAATGAGATAATAATTAAAGATAAAGGAACAATACTTAAAACAATTAAACAAAATTATAGTAAGACAGCGTATTTTAAAGATGTATTTCCAATTATTGAAGATATTGTTAATTATTCTGAAAATAATTTATCAAGATATTTATTTTATCAAATAAAAAAAATAACAGAATACTTACAGATTAATACAACTTTAGTACCTACCTCAACAATATATGAAGTAAATAAATTAAAAGGACAAAATAGGATTATTGAAATATGCAGAAAAGAGAATATGGATACTTATATAAATGCTATAGGCGGAAAAGAATTATATGATTTAGGAACTTTTCAAGATAATGGATTTAATTTAAAATTTATTCAAATGGAAAATATAGAATATAATCAAAACAATAATAAGTTTATTCCAAATTTATCTATTATTGATGTTCTGATGTTTAATTCAAAAGAAGAAATTGCTAGATTGTTAAAACAATACTCTTTAAAAGAGTAAATTAAAATAATAATAATGAATAATTTTCTTTATACAATACAAAAGTCAACTGATATTGAGATTAATAACTATTTGAATTTATGTAAAGATGATTTTATTCCGTCTTTAGATTTAATAGTAGATATTAATAATTATGCTCACAAAATTCATGAAAAATCTATTACTTTCGAAACTTGGGATAAAAATAACTTAATAGGTCTAGTTGCTTGTTATGTAAATGATATAAATAAAAAAGAAGCTTATATTACAAATGTAAATGTGCTGAAATATTATCATGGTATGGGTATAGCAAAAACACTTTTGCAAAAGTGCATTAATTATGTAAAAGATAAAGAATATCAGAAAATTACATTAGAAGTAAATATACAAAATCATATAGCAAAAAATCTTTATTTAAAATTAAAATTTAGTGAAATTAAGACTGAACAAGATTCCATAATTATGGAATTAAGGTTTTAATTTAAATATTCTTTAGGGCAGTATTGATTTGCTACATAAAAAATTAATCTACATTATTATGAAGAAAAGAATTATTTTTGAACTATTTTTTTTACCCATTTTGGCAATATAAATGCACCAATAATTAGGTACGGATAATATGTAATAAATCGCCACAAAAGAGCCATTAGTGCCACAAAACCAAGTGGAATAAATTCTGCCATATAATCGCCAAAAATAGTTTCTACAAAACCTGTGCCTCCTGGCGATGGCATTATCAACATCATAATCCACATAACTAACTGGCGTGCAAATAATAAGAACTGGTCGCCAATTCCACTTAAATAATCAGATTGCACATAGTTGGAACTCGCAAATAAGGCAAGTATCAAAAAATTGAGAACTAAATAGCGAGCAGACCACGAAAAAAATGTGGCAATAAATGCTTTTAACCAAAACCAAAAACCTCTTGTTTTCAGCTCTGCCGAAGCTATTACCATATCATTGCCAACTTTTTCTACAGATTGTTGCCATCGTTTTAAAAAACCTAGTTTAAAAATATTTATTAAAAGTTTTTTTATACTATGTGGGTTAAAAAATAATCCATAGATTATAGCTGCTAAAAATACAAATTTTAAGGAATATCCGATTAATGCAAAATAAAAATATCTATTTGCAAATCCCTCTGTACCAATTTCATTGCCTACTTGAAACAAATCTTGAGTAGAAACTAAAAATATCATCAATGGAAACATAAGGATAAAATAAAGCTCATCTAGTATTGATGTTGCCATTACTATAGCTGTGCTTTTTCCTACGCTAACACCTTCTTTATGAATAAAATATACTGCTACGCTTGTGCCACCAATTGCCGATGGTGTTACTGCTGAGGTAAATTCCCAAAGCAGAATAATATTTATAACGCTTTTCCATTTAAGCTCTTTACCTGCCAAAATCTTAAGGCGAACCATGTAGCCTATATCTCGCGTTAGCATCATTACAATAGAAATGCTAATCCATAAAATGCTGTAATATCCTATACTAAGAGCAGAAAATTTTGAGCTGTCGAATTCGTTGTAAATCATATAAAACACAACTCCTAAGCCAATAATCATAGGGATTATTACCCTTGAAGGTTTAATTTGTTTTAAGATTTTATTATCGTTTTGCTCTGTCATTAAATATTAAGATTTTACTCATATCTCAATGCCTCAATAGGGTCTAATTTCGAAGCTTTTATTGCAGGAAAAATCCCTGAAACTAATCCAACACCAAAGCATAGAATTGCTCCTCCAATTATCCATAGCCAAGGAACAATAAAACCGCTACCTGTTGCAAGCGACACAACATTTCCAATCATTATTCCTAAAACTATACCTACTCCACCTCCTATTTGCCCTATAAGAATTGCTTCGAACAAAAATTGTTGCAAAATTACTTGACGTTTAGCACCAATGGCTTTTCTAATACCAATTTCTTTTGTTCTTTCGGTAACAGAAACAAGCATTATATTCATTAAACCAATTGCGGCACCAAGTAGAGTTATCAATCCAATAAATGTAGCTGACACAGTAACAGTTGTCATATTTTCTAACATCATATTTGCAAGATTATCGCTTTTCTTTATTTCAAAATTAGATTGGTCTATTGTTTTTAGTCCTCTAATTTGCCTAAAAATTCCTTCGGCTTCGCCAATTGCTACGTCTAACAATGTAGATGCTAGAGGCATAACCTGAATTGTATATGAATATTTACCACCAAAGCTGCTTCGAGCGTTTGTTATGGGTATTAAACACATTTTGTCGAAATTATTACCCATACCTGAGCCTTTTTCGCTTAAAACACCGATTACTCTATATTTTGAACTGCCGATAGAGATTATTTTATTGATGGGGTCTTCTTTTTTAAATGTTTTTTCGGCTAAATCGCTACCAATTACTACCGAATTTTTTGATGCTCTTATTTCTTGCTCTGTAAAAAACCGCCCCTTATTTATTACTAAACCTGAGGTGTAAATATAATTTTCATCGGTACCAACCACAGGAATATTGGGGTTTGATTTATATTCTTTAAATTTAATTGTTGATGTGCTACTTGCATTAACAACTATTGAAACCTTAGATGGAAAACTGTATTTTCTTTTAAATTTTTCAGCTTGACGAAAAGTTATTTCTTCAAAAGCTCTTGATTGTCTTATTCCGTGACCTCTACCTGATTTTTGCAAATTCCAATTTACGATAGTAAATGTACTTGCTCCCATGCTCGAAAATTGTTTACTTATAGAACCTTTAAGTGCATCAATAGCAGTTAAAATACCCACTAAAGACATTATTCCTATTGCAATTATAAGCACAGTAAGAATTGTTCTAAGTAAATTAGATTTAATAGAATCTACAGCTATTTTATTATTTTCACGTATTAATTGTAAATATTTAAACATATATTCAATTATAAATCAGAACCATAATCTACATTATCGCTACCTTGTTCGGCCTCATATTTTACACAATCTGTTTCAACATTCATATATTCTGGTTTTTCAAAAATATCTTCTTTAGAATATCCAAGAGTAGAATCTGCATATACTTTTTGCATAAATAAAGCATAAATTGGCAGAGCCATGCTGTGTCCTCCACCAAGATTTGTGCTGTTAAAATGAATACTTCTAACCTCGCCACCAACCCACGCACCGGCAATTAATCGTGGTGTTATACCTATAAACCACCCATCAGAATTATTATTTGTTGTACCTGTTTTGCCTGCAATATCGTTTGTTAATCCGTATTTGTATCTAAGTCTAACTGATGTTCCAAATCTAACAACTCCACGCATCATTTCTATCATCAAATATGCTGTTTGTTCGCTTATTGCTTCTTTTTTATGAGCTTTAAAACTTGCAATAACATTTCCGTCTTTATCTTCAATTCTAGTTACAAAAATAGGTTTTGTAAATACTCCTTTGTCGGCAAAAGAGGTGTATGCTCCTACCATTTCGTAAAGAGTTACTTCTGGTATTCCTACGCATAATGATGGATATGGGTCTATAGGGCTTACAATCCCCATGCTTCTAGCTATTTTTATTGCTGCTTGTGGGCTAAATTTTTTCAATACCCATGCTGATATTTGATTTAATGAATGCCCTAATCCATATTTTAGAGTTATCATTTTCCCATTTGTTTTTTCTGTCCATTTTGCAGTAGAAAATTTTGGTGTGTATGCAGGTTGACCGTCTGGCATATCAAAAGTTACAGGTATGTTTGGTATTTTATAACATGGCGAAAATCCGTTTTGCATTGCTAGTGTGTAAATAAATGGTTTAAAAGTAGAACCTACCTGTCTGTGTCCAAGTTTTACCATATCAAACTGAAAATGTTTAAAATTAATATTTCCTACATAAGCACGAACATAACCTGTTTGTGGTTCAACCGACATAAATCCCGAACGTAAATAATATTGATAATATTTTATAGAATCTAATGGCGACATTATTGTATCAATATCTCCTTTCCAAGAAAAAATACTCATTTTTATTGGGGTGTTAAAAATTATATCGATAGAGTCTTTGCTCATGTGGTTTTTCTTTAAAACTCTGTATCTTTCACTTTGTTTTATTGCATTACGTTCAATTGTTTCTATTTCTTTTTGACTTACGTTACTTGCAAAAGGGGCTTTTTTGCTGTTCTTTTTTTCTTTAAAAAATTGCTTTTGCAGATATCCGCCAAGATGCTCTGTCATAGCTTCTTCGGCATATGTTTGCATTTTGTAATTAACTGTGGTGTATATTTTCAATCCATCGGAGTAAATATCGTAGTTTGTGCCGTCAGGTTTTGTGTTTTTATTACACCAGCCATAAAGTGGATTGTTTTCCCATTCTAACGAATCTTCGTAATATTGTTGATGATTCCAATAATTCTCTTTTTTTGGTTTGTGTGTTGTGAGTGCCAGTCGCAAATATTCTCTAAAATATTGTGCAATTCCTTCTTTGTGGTCTGCTTTATGAAAATCTAATTTTAAAGGTAAAACTTTTAACGAATCAAAACTTGCTTTATCAATATAGTGGTATTTTTTCATCTGGCTTAAAACTACATTTCTACGATGCAAAACCGTATCAGGGCGACGAAGTGGGTTGAAAAGTGATGGGTTTTTTGCCATTCCAACTAACATAGCAGCTTGTTCTATTCGTAAAGAAGCGGGTGTTTCGTTAAAATATATTTGCGAAGCCGATTTTATTCCTACTGCAAGGTTTAAAAAATCGAACTTGTTTAAATACATTGCTAAAATTTCTTCTTTTGTGTAGTATTTCTCAAGTTTTACGGCTATTACCCATTCTCGCAGTTTTCTAAATGCAATTTGTATTTTAGTTTGATTTCTTTCTCTTGGAAAAAGCATTTTTGCTAATTGCTGGGTAACAGTACTTCCTCCACCTGCATTTTGATTTCCACCAATTATGGTTTTGAAAATTACACGCCCTAAACTTTTATAATCTATGCCAGAATGCTCATAAAAACGAGAATCTTCTGTTGCTATAAGTGCATTAATAATATTTGGCGATATATCGTTATATTCTACTTTTGTACGATTTTCTTTAAAATACGAACCTAAAACTTTGTTGTCAGACGAAATTATTTCGGTGGCTAATACACTTTTGGGATTTGCTAATTCTTCAATACTTGGCATAAAACCCATTTGCCCTTTTGAGATAAGATAAAATAATAATATAACTGAAATTATAGGCGTAATTAATAATATCCATAGTATTCTTATGATTTTTTTAATCTTCTTTTTTTTCTTTGCTTCTGCTTCTTTTTTATTCTTTTGCTCATCACTCATTGAAAAATATTTTAATCTTTATTTTTAATCTAAAAACTTGTCTAAAGTACAAAAATAAATCAAATTGATACTTAACTATTCTATAATTTTAAATTTTTATAGTTTTAGTCTTAAATATCAGATATTTTAGTAACAAAAAGCCGAATAGGTGTGCTAAATGGTTTTTTGGGGAATTGATGTTAATTTAAAGTTCTGATATTTTCTAAATCTTTTTCTAATAATACATAAACTTTTAATAGTACTTCGTTTATTAGCTCCGAGTAAACTTTTATTTTATTAAGATTTTCTTTGTTTCGAGCTAAGTTTATAATTTCTTCTACCTTTTTTTCTACTTCAATCATACCCATATAAGCAATAGCAGGTTTCATTTTATGAGCTGTTTGTGCAACTGTGTCCCAATCTTGTTCGTTAACGGCAGTTAAAATATCTTTTATTTCTAATGAAGATTTTTCAATAAAAACACTAATCATTTTGGCTAGTGTATCGTTATTGTTTTTAGAAATTTTCTTTATCATTTTTAAATTATAAAGATTCTCTTCAGATTTTACAGGTATAGTGTTTGTAATTTCATCAGTATTATTATCGTTGTATTTTTTCACAACATTTATAATTGCATCAAATAATTCTTTAGATTTAAAGGGTTTTGATATAACTTCGTTAATACCTATTTTATAATATTCGTCATAATTTTCTTTATAGGCATTAGCAGTAACAGCTATTATAGGTATATTTTTTATTGGATTATCAAATTTATTTCGTATTAGTTTTGTAGCTGTTAATCCGTCCATGTCGGGCATTTGAATATCCATTAAAATTACATCGTATTTTTTTTCTGAGATGGTCTTTATTACTTCGTTTCCATTTTCTACGGTATCTATATTAAAGCCCCAGTCTTCAACCATTGATTGAACAACTATTTGATTAAATATTTGGTCTTCTGCCAACAAGATAGTTATATTTTTGTCTAGTTGAAATTCTAATTCAGTCTCATGTTCTTTGTTTATTACTAATTCGGTTTGATTTCCTTTAGGATACTCAAGAGTAAAATAGAATCTTGAACCTTTATTTTCTTCACTTTCTACATTTAGTTGGCTGCCTTGCATTTCTACTAAATGTTTAGATATTGTTAAGCCAAGCCCTGTTCCTCCATATTTTCTTTGTGTATCGTTATTTGCTTGAGTAAAACTATTAAAAATATATTCTAATTTGTCTTTAGGTATTCCAATGCCTGTATCAATAATACTAAAAGCTATTTCGTAAGCTTTTTCTGTTTCAGAAATTATGCTAATATCAATATTTACACTTCCTTTTTCAGTAAATTTTATGGCATTATCAGTAATATTTAATAATATTTGGTTTAAACGTAACGGGTCTCCTTTCACAATAAGACCATCGCCACCATATGATAAATAGTTACAATTTATTTCGATACCTTTTTGCTTTGCCGAATAAAAGGCTGTGTTGATAACCGATGTTAAAACATCTTTAATTCTAAAACTAACATTTTCTAATGTAAGCTCATTACTTTCTATTTTAGAAAAATCTAGTATATCATTTATTATTAACAATAGATTTTCTGCAGATTTTGTAATTACATTTAAAAATTTAAATTGTTTTTTAGTTAAATCTGTTTTTAACAATAATTCGGTCATGCCAATTATCGAATTCATTGGCGTTCTAAATTCGTGACTCATATTGGCTAAAAAAGTAGATTTTGCTTTATTGGCTTTTTCGGCCTCTTCTTTAGCTTTAATCAACTCTTCTTGATGCTTTTTTTGTTGTGTATTGTCTATTGCTATACACCTAAAACCTGCAAATTGTGTATCTTCAATTATAGGATTTATATACACCTGAGATTGTGTTAATTTACCGTATTTATTAATAAAAGTAAGTTCTTTATTAAAAACAGGAGGTTTTTCGTTATCAATAATTTCAGATTTGTAATTTATAAGCTGTGTATAGCTTTTAGTATCTAAAATATCTTTTAAACTTAATCCATTTTGGATATCAATTATATTGTAAGATGATTTTTGCAAACCATTTTTATTTATTTCTGTAATTTCTAAATCTGAGTTTACTTCAAAAACTGTTTCAGGTAATGTTTCTATTAATTGGGTTAAGTGTTTTTTATTATTTTTTAAATTATTTATTGCATTTTCTCTATCTGAAATATCAATTACTACACCTTCTATTACATTTCGTGCGGCATCGTAAATTGCTGATATAGATACCGGCCTTTTTTCGCCATTTACAATAAATGCTACATCAAAATCGTGAATATCGCCTTGTTTTTCTAGGGTTTTAAGATATTCGTTTGCAGTGTCTAACACAAAATAATCTCTAACATGGCAATTTTTTCTTATGGCATCGTTTATAGATTCAAAGCCAAGCAGTTTTGCAAAATAGTTGTTACCATCAAGTAATTTCCCATCGTCGAAACGAGTAGAAAAGAAACCAACAATATTAACATTGTTAATGTTATTAAGATATTTGTTTGTGTATTCTAATTCTTTTTCTAACCATTTTATTTCTGAAATATCTAAACCAAATGAGATAAAAAGATTATCGTTTGCTTTAAAATTACCCCAAATATGTTGTAATTTTTTTCCGTTTTTAGATATTGGATAATATTCTCTAAAAATTCCGTCACATTTTAATATAGAGTTTGTGTTTTTTTTGTGATAATTTGATTTTGGATACAGTGCTGCAAGAATATTCTCTTTTTCTTTTGCTTCTGCGGCGGTATATTCTGTATATGTTTCGGCAAGTTTATTCCATAATACAACTTCGCCTTCTGCATTAAAACCTGTTATCATTACAGGTGCATTAGAGTATATTGTTTTTAATATATTTTCTGCTGATTTTAGTTCCGATCTAAGTTCTGTTTTAACTTGTTTGTCTTTTATCAATAAAATAAATACGGTGTTTTCATTCCACACGCCATGTTCTATACTAACTTCAACCGGAATTATATCTTCATATTTACATTTTAAATTTGTTTTAACAATTTTTGGTGTTTGAGAAAAAGAATCTATTAATTCTTTTTTTGAGAAATCTGTAAAAATAGTTTCTACATTTAAGTCTTCAATTTCGTCGAAAGAATACGAACTTGTTTCTTTAAATTTATTATTAAATGTAATTAATGTACCTTCGGCATCAACAATTACAAAATAATCGTTTATTGTATTTAATAATTTATCAATATTTTGTTGATTTTCAAATGCGTAGTTTTCTAATTCGCTAATTGTTACCAAAACTGCTATTTGCTTTATTATAAGCTTGATATAACCAATTAAATTATCATTAAATTTTTTATCTAATTCTGAAATTAATAATAAGCATGCAATTTTTTCGTTGTTAATGCTTATTGGAAATAAGTGTACATTGTTTTGTGTAATAAATTTTAGATATTCTTCTGTATTGTTGTGGTCTTTATTTAAGATTGTATAAGTGTTTATTTTGTCTATAATATCATTGCATATTATGTATTCTGGTATGCTATTATCATTAAAAAAATTTGTGCTAGATAATAATTTAGGTCTATTTTTGTCAATTCCTTTTAAATATATTGCAGAATGCAAAACTTCATCAATATTATTAATGTCGTCAATAATTGCATTAAATTTATCTTCTATATTAGCTAAATTATCTGTTTTTTCAGCTAATTTAATCAATCTACTATACAGTTTTTCAGCATTGTTGGTAATCATGTTATTTAATTTATTGTTTATAAATTACCCTCGAAATCTTGTTTTAAAACAGAGATAACTCTTTCTATTTCTGTTTCAAGCAATTCTATTTTCTTAGGAATATTTTTTATGCTCGTTTTGTCTTTTGAGTTCTCTACAATTTCTAATAAGTATTCTTCTGCTTGGTCTATTTTAAGATAACCAAATGCAGGTTTCATTTTATGAGAAATGGCAAAAACTTTATCCCAATTTTTTTGTTTTGCAGTAGCTTTTAATTCTTTTAGTTCTTCTTGTGTTTTTTTAATAAATACTCTTATCATTTTTATTTTAATATCCTCGTTGCCTTTTGATAATTTATCTATTATTTCGAGGCTGTAAATGCCATTGTTTTTTATTACAGGCTCGTCTGTTTCTTGAATATTTGCTGTGTAAATTCCTAATGCTTTAACAATAGAAATAAATAGTTCTTGCGATGTAAATGGCTTTATTATTAAACTATTTACATTGTAATCTTTAAAGTCGTCTATGTTTTTGTAAATATCACCTGTGATAGCTATTACCGGGATTTTTGCATTTTTTTCTTTGCATTTTAATTTCATATGTTTTAATGTTTCTACACCATCCATTATAGGCATATGTATATCCATTAAAATTAAATCGTATGTGTGTTTTTTTAACTGTTCTATAACTTGTTCGCCATCTTCAACTATATCTATTACACAATCCCAATTACGTGCCATTGTTTTAATTACCATTTGATTAAACAATTGGTCTTCGGCTAATAATATTCTTATATTATTTAATTTTTGAGTATTATCTTCTAAATTATTTATATTTTTTTCTTTAGATTCTAAAATTAAATTAAACGAAAAAATATTGCGTCCTTGTTCTCCTTTTAGAAAGTTTAATTCGCCGTTAAATTCATTTATTAGGTCTATTGTTATATTCAATTTTAATAAATCGGTAATAATACAGTTTTCTATTTTTTTAGTTGGATTTTTAATTAATTCATTTACTTTATCTATTTCTTCGTCTAATAATCTTTTGCTATCATTTTTAATAAAGAAAGTTATATTTAATGTATCTGTTTTCTTTTCTTGTATTTTAACTTCAAATTCAATTGTTCCTTTTTCTATAATTGATTTGGATAAACTAACAACATTATTAATTATTCGTTTTATTTTTTCTTTATCATCTATAATTAAAAAATTTTCCGAAAAATCTTGTTTAAGTTTAAAGTTAATGTCTGTATTTTTAAACTTATTGCTTAGTTCTGTTTTAATTTCGTTTATTAAAAACAGAAAATCTATATCAGATTTATTGTCGCTAGTGTTTGTTATGCCTTTTATTTCTTGTATTAATTCTGAAAGAGATTCTGATGATTTTGATATTACTTTAAGAAAATCGTATTGTTTTTCTGATAATTTTGTGCTTTCAATTAGGTTAATCATTCCGCTTATTGAGTTAACAGGATTAACCATTTCGTGTAAAATTTCAGCAATTAAATTGTTTTTAGGATTTTGAATTGAATTAACTGTCTTTTTTGCTATTCTTATTTCTTCTTTGGCTTGAGTTTCGTCGCTTATATCAATCATTAAACCTCTAATGCCAATATTATTTTCTTTTTCGTTAATTACACTAGGGTATATTCTAAAAGGAATTACATTTCCTTTTTTTGTTTTTATTTTTAAATCTAAATGTTCTATTATTTTGCCATTTAAGATTTTATTAAAATTATGTTCTAATGTAGATTGTCCTTCTTTTATTGATAAATCAATTAGTCTTATTTTATCAATTATTTCATCGGAGCTAAATCCTATTTTGTTTAATCCACTTTGATTGATAAACGAAAAAACGCCATCTTTGTTTACCTCAAATATTGCTTGAGATAGATTGTTTGTTAAATTTCTAAATTTTTCTTCTTTTTCTATTAGGGCAAGTTCTAACTTTTTTTGTTCTGTAATATCGGCTGTTATTACATATTTTCCATATAAATTTTCATTTATATGCGATTCTGAATATCTATTAAGTATGCAAATATGTTGACCATTTTTTTTGTTAATCCAAAATTCTAGCGAGTTAATATTGTCTTGTTCAGATATTTCAGAAAGCCTTGCTTCTTCTTTTTTAATTGCTAAATCTTTTAATGAGTTTAAATTCAACAATTCTTTTCTCGAATATCCTGTTATTTCTACTAGTCTGTCATTTACATAAACTATTTTATCATTTTCGAAAATACTTACACCATTTTGTATGTTATCTACAGTTTTTCTAAATCGCAGTTCGTTTATTTTCAATGCGTTACGATACTCCATCATTTCAGTAATATCATGCACATTTCCAATTATATACGATGATACTTCGTTTTTAATAATTCTATAACTATCGCTAAACCATCGATATTCTCCCGATTTAGATTTAAATCTGTACATTACCGAAAAATGAGAATTCTTAGAGTTATTATCGCTAACAAGTTTTGCAATTATATTATCTGCATTTTCTAAATCGTTTGGATGAAGTAAAGATTTTAAATCTTCTTCGGAAAATTCAAATATTTCTTCTTTTGTATATCCTGTAATATCTTCTATTGATTTGCTTAAATATTCATATTTTCCGGTTTCAATGTTTAATTTGTACAACAATGCTCTAGAATTATCAAATATTTCTGCTAATACATTTTTTGTAGCGTTTTCAATAGAATTATTTTTGTTAGTATCATTTAAATCTTTAACAAATGCAAATATAATTTCTTCATTTTCGATTTTTTTATAAACTAATGTTATACTTGCATTAAAAGTATCAGTGCCATTTTTTAGGTGTGTCCATAAAAAATTTATTTTTCCTACACGTTTTACTTGTTGAATTTTTTCTAAAGCAAGTTCTCTAGATATTTCGCCGTTTGGTTGTTTAAATGGAGAGAAATTTATTGAAAACGGAGAATCCATTATTATTTTCTCGTATGTAGCTCCAAATACTTCTAATGATTTTTTATTACAATCAATAAATTTATTGTTATTTATCAAGAGTATTGCATCATTAGAGTTTTCATATAGCATATTGTATTTTTCTTCAAAGCTAATATTCTCAGTAACATTTCTATAATTATCAGATAGGTTATGAACTATGCCTTCAATTGCAATTATTTTATTGTTTTTATCAAACATTGGTGTTTGCGATACTTCAAATAATCTTTTCTCGCCATTCCTGTTTGTTAGCTCCACCTCAAAAGAGGGAATTAATATACCTTCTTTGCTATATAATTCAGCTTTTTCGAAAACTTGTTCGGTAAAAACATCTATTTTATTTAGTTTTAAATATTGTATAAATTCATCTTTTGTATATCCTAAAATATTTTGAAGTGCGTTGTTTATATATTCAAAATAATTATCGGGTAAGTGTCGGTAAAAGAAGTAATCATTTCTTAATGCATATAAAAGTTTATTTTGTTGTTTGTTAAGCTTTTCATTGTCTTCTCTATTTTTTATTAATTCATCAATTATGTTTTTATTTGTAAAATAAATTAATACTACTAATATTAATGAAATAACTATAAATCGTATTATTGAATACAATACAATTGCATGTATATCAATAGAAACCGTTTTTAATAACATGGGTGAACTTAATAACCATGAGAAAATAAAACTGGCTATTATTAATATAAATTTTTGACGGAATTTTAACCGAATTTTTTTAAGAATCTCCATTTCTTTTATAACAAACTCTAATTAAATAAATATTTATATCATAAATAATTCATCAATTTACTTAATAAATGTTTAAATTCCAAATATTACTGCATTATTGTTTGTTAATTAAAGATTATCAAACAGTTATATTTTTACAATAAAACTACAATATTCTCAAGCTTCATAGCTTTTAGGGTTTTATATTTTTTATTTGTTTAAAATTTTAAACTCTAAGAAAAATAAATTTACATAAATTTCCGACAAGCTAAATGGATTGAGCATATACCATTACATTGATTTTTTAAATAACTTAATCTTAGACGAAGATTCAAGTATTTTTCTAAATACATCAAAAATTAAAAATATATAAAGCATAATAAATGTTAGCCAAATTACTGAGATATTAAAAATAAATGTTGGTATATTTTTGTTACCAAGCCTTTTCACAGGTGCGTAAAAATGAGCTCTTCCCCATTTATTTTTAGGAAATTTAAAAATTGGATCGGATATCTGAATTAATTCATTATCTGTTTCTTTAATTTTATCCATTTCCATTTTGTTGGTAATAACATCTGCAAGATTATCGTTATAATTATTTTCTCGTAATCTATTAACTGCTTCTTCGGAACCTAGTTGTTTTACTAATTCGGTATAAACCTTGTCTTTTGCACTTGTTAACTGGGTTCTTTTTTTCATTAATCCAACCGAAATATCGTGGATATATGTTCTTATTTCTTCAGCTATATCAGGGCTAAAGTCTTTCATATTAATTTTATCTATATTAGGAAAATCTAATTTTACTCGTTGTTTCAACTTTATAATCTCATTTTTAAGTATTCTTAAATTCTTTTCGTTTTGTTCTTTAAAATCTTCTTTACCTAATTTTGCTTCTACAATGTTAGTTTTTGCGAGTAATTTCTCGGTTAAAGCTCCTTTTATAAAATCAATATCGCTAATTTGTTTATCTATTTTATAGAAATGAACTTCGTAGTCGTTATTTACAAATTGTGTAACAGCAATGGCTTCGTATGCCCATCTCGATGTCATTACATCTCCTACAAACGGAACATATTTTGCCGATGCTATCGACTTATGAAGTTTATCGAACTTAACAACCAAACCACTTAACAAAAGTTGTGGAACTAAGATAAAAGGTATTAATATGTAGATTGTTACAACTGAGTTTAATGATGATGAAATATTTAATCCTAGAATATTTGCAAAAGCAAATGTTGTAAATAATATTATCCAAAAATTAAAAAACATTCCTTCAATTCCTAATATTAAATTACCAACAACTACAAAGCTTATTGATTGTATTGCAGATATAAATAACAGAATAATAACTTTGGAATTTATGTAACTAAACCTACTCAGATTAAGAAATATTTCTCTTTTCAGTATTTTTCTATCTTTAATTATTTCTTCGGCACTAACTGTTAAGCCAATAAATAATGCAACCACCACCGACATAAAAATATAACCGGTAAAGTTCTCGTTTTTGCCAAAAACATATACATCTCCTGCTACATATTTTGTAAAATACCCAAGTATAACAGCCAATACAGGGGCTTCAAAAAATGTTAAAAGTAAATATTGCTTATTTGTAACTTTAGATAAAACATCTCTTGTAATATAAATAAGAAATTGTTTAAACTTGCTAGGTATTTTAAAGTTATTTGCAGGTATTTTTATTTTTTTATTTTCTTCTGGTAACTTAGCGTCAAGATTTTTTCTGTAATATGTGTACCATTCGCTTGATTTTATTTTACGTTTTCTTGTAAGTTTTCCGTATTCATCTACTACTTTTGATTCTACAATTTGCAAAACCTGTTCTGGGTTTACATTACCGCATGTATGGCACTCGCTTTCGTCGGCATTTGCATAGTTTGCGTGTTTTTTAAAATAAACTACTGCATCAACAGGGTTTCCGTAATAAATAGGATGCCCGCCTTTGTCCATAATTAGTAGTTTATCAAACATTTTATAGATGTCTGATGAAGGTTGATGAATATTTACAATTGCTAATTTACCTTTTAGTGTTTGTTCTTTCAAAAGATCCATTACCATTTCCGAATCCATTGACGATAAACCTGATGTTGGCTCATCAACAAACATTACAGATGCTTCACGAATAAGCTCTAGTGCAATATTTAATCTTTTTCTTTGCCCTCCAGAAATAAATTTATTAAGAGGGTCGCCAACTTTAAGATTTCTAATTTCAAATAAATCTAATTCGTGAAGTGTTTTTTCTACTTGCTCTGCAATTTGCTCATCGTTTAAATCTCTAAAACAAAGTTTTGCACTATAAAAAAGATTTTGATATACTGTAAGTTCCTCTATCAATAAATCGTCTTGAGGTATAAAACCAATAACTCCTTCTATATGTTCATTTTCTGTATAAACATTATAGCCGTTTATTAATACTTCGCCTTTTTGTGGTTGCAAACTTCCGTTAAATACATTTAATAATGTCGATTTTCCGGCACCACTACCGCCCATAACACCAATAAGTTCGCCTCCTTCGGCATGAAAATTAAATTCTTGAATCCCATTAGGACTATTCTTAAATTTAAAATCTACTTTTTTGGCTTCAAAAACTACTCTATCGCTACTAGCCGAAGCTAAAAATCTGTTTACAATATCGCTATAATAAATTGGGCTTATCTTAGAACTACGTATTGATGCACCTTTGTCGAACACATAACCCCAGTCTGGTTTTATATGATGTCCGTTTAGCGATAGGGAATCAGAACCATAATATTTTAATATATATGTATTTGTTGATGGTATATTAAGTATGTATATTTCACCATCTAATTTATCGCGTTGAATATGTTTTAATCCTTTGTGATTATCAAGAACTTTTTCGCTAATAACTAATAATGCCGATTTGTTTTTGATATCCTTGGTTTTGTTAAACAAGAAATTCTTTGCGTTTAGGTATTCTTCTTCAGGGATATTAAAGATATCTGCTACAGTTTTAACAAATTCTAACTCGTTTTCGGTAATTTTTTCGCCATAACTTATAAATTCTATAAGCTGTAACAACACTAAAACTTTTTGTTCTTGACGAAGTTCTTCGTTAATTTTTTCACAAATCATTAAAACTTTTACAGAACTTGAAGATAATTTTTTCTTACCTTTCTTTTTATTATTTGCAGCATAAAACTCGTCAAATACCTGAATATACTCTTCTACTAAATCTTTACTAAGTTGTTTTTTTAAATACGATTTAACTATTTCTCGTCCTTCGTTTGTTGCTTGATCATTGTCAAAACTAGCAATAATTGCAAACAATCTCATTAATGCTTTTAGTATGGATTCGCTCATATCTTTTTTTTGCTAAAATAATAAGTTTAATATTTTTTACAAGCCTATTTTAGAAATATTTACAGACTAAAAAGGAGTTTTTATTAACAAAATTTAATAATTCGTATGAAATTTTATATTAATTTAAATATATTTTTAATAAAAAACAGGCTGTTCAACGTATGTGTTTTAAGTATATCTGTTTAAAATTATTATATTTGCAAGCTTTTAAATATGAGATTAAATAATACACATATAAATACAAGGTCATTAATAATAGTTTTATTAACATTTTTGTTGGTTGCTTATGCTCCAGATAAAAATAATAATATCAAACCATTAAATGCCAAAAAAATATATAGAAATACTGTTCAAGCATATATAAATTATAATTTTATTACTATTAAATCGAATTTAAAACTAAATATTTCTGATAAAAATTATAATTTAAAAGCAAATATTAGAATTAAAAAAGATAGTGTTATTTGGATAAACCTAAATCATTCAACCGGTTATCCTGTTGCAAGAATACTCCTAACCCACGATAGTATAAAGGTTTTAGATAAAATTCATAAAAAATATTATAGAGGAGATTATAATTCTTTAATGAAAAAGTTTAATATTAATTTTTCGTATAATACAATTCAAGGTATTTTAACAAACGAATTAATTGCTTTTACAAAAAAACGAAAACCAAGTAAAATTTTTGAAGATTATTACTCCTATACTGATAGCAATATGTATATTATTCAGAATTTTAACGATAGAGTTATCAGAAAGCAAACAAAAAAAGCTAATACTTCTTTTATTTGCGAAAAAACTATTCTTAATTCAAAAACATTTAAAATTAACAATATCATAATTGAAGATATTAACGAAAGTAGAAAATTAAATATTTCTTATTCAGATTTTAAAGAACTTGGAGATTTTACATTGCTTGAAGATTCTATTGTAAATAAAAATCTATTTCCCGAAAAAGTTTCTTTTAAACTTCAGGTTGATACAACTTTAACAAATTTTAATTTAAAATATTCTAAGATTAAAATAAACAACGAAACAAAATTTAGTTTTAAAATTCCGGATTCTTATTCTACCGAAAATTTATAAACTAAAATAGTGTATATTCTAGAAGAAAGTAAGAATAAAACGTGTTCCCTTACCTACTTCACTTTCTACTTTAATTTCACCATCATTTTTTTCGATAAATTCTTTACATAAAATTAGCCCAAGCCCTGTGCCTTTCTCGTTATTTGTTCCTAAAGTAGAGGTGTTTTTTTCTATACTAAAAATATTATCTTTTATTTCTTTTGGCATTCCTATTCCAGAATCACTTACGCTTATTTCAATAGTGTTGTTGATGGTTTTTGCAGAAATATTAATTTCACCACCAGGTTTGGTAAATTTAGATGCATTATTAAAAAGATTAATAAGTATTGTTTTAAATGTATAATTATCAACATTTAAAACAATATCTATAGGTATGTCAACATTTATTTCTATTGCTTTTGTTTTAGCTAAATTACAATGTTTTTCAATTACTTTAGATACAAAAATATACAAATTTATTTTTTCTTTTTTTATCTCAATATCTTCTTGTTGTGAACGTGCCCAAGTTAATAGGTTATTTAAAAGGTCTAATGTGTTATTAGCAGAATCCTCAATTTCTTTTATATATTTCAATCTTTTTTCATCAGAAAACAAATAATAATCTTCGCTTAATAAATTTGAGTATCCTAAAATTACATTGAAAGGTGATTTTAAATCGTGAGCTATTATCGAGAAAAATTTATTTTTTGTTGCATCTAGTTTTACTAAAGTATCATTTGTTGCACGTGCTTCTGCGTTTAATTCTTCAACCTTATCTCTTTCTTTGCTTAAAAGAAAATTGGTTTTAAATAGTTTGTAAGTTTGTTTGTTTTTAATGTAATTAGTGAAAACGCCAAGTATTATAAAAGGAGATATATTAATAAGAACAAAGTGTACATCTTCAATATTATCAAAACGATAATACATTGCAAATATTAATATAATAAATGGTAAAACAAATATGAATAGGGTTTTAATTAGATTTGTTCTTAATTCAATAACAACAACTACTAAACCTACAATTGTTCCTATTGTAGATGATATTATTCTTGGTTCATCTCCTGAATGAATTAAAATTTTAGCATATAGTGCAATAGGGACTATTGCTAAAATTATAGTAAACAATAGAGCTATTAATTTTGTTTTTTCTTTAAAGAATAGAACTATTATTAATTCTATAATTGTTAAAATAATTAAAGGTAAACGAGTGTAACAAGAAGCTATATTGTTAATAATAAACAAATCGTTTAGTAACATTAATCCCAAAATTATAATTCCGGGTATTACTTTATAAAGGATGTTATCAGCAATATATTTTTCTTGATATATAAGAAATTTATTTTTTATTATTGTTTCTTTATCACTCATTAAGCAATAATTTTTATTTTTAGTTGTTGTTAAATATTCTTATCCAAAGGTATAATTTTTTATAGATATCTCAAATAAAATTTAAATTTATTATATAACAATTTATACTTTAGAGGACTTCTAATAATTTTCTTCCTTTTTTAGAGACTGTTTTCCTGAGTATAGGAAGGGTAGGGGCGTAGTAATTTATAATGACAAAAATACCTTGCACTGGTTATTCATCTTCGGTAACAATAACAAAAACATCTTCGTTTGGTTTACGCATAATGTATTGTTCTCGAGCAAATTTTTCTAAGTTATCTTTGTTTGTTTTTAGTTCGTTTAAACGTTTTTTATTTATTTCTATTTGTTCTCGATAATAATTTTTTTGTTCTTCTAATTTATTAAGTTCTGCTTTTGCACTAATTCTGGATATCAATCTGTTTTCGTCGAAAAAGCTAATCCAAACAATAAAAATAAGTATTGCAATAACATATTTGTTAGTAAAATAGGGTCTGGTTTTCTGCCAAAAATCTTTATTTTTCATAAATTAAAATAATATGATATAAAATTACTAATTTTAACCATTAAAAATTTAGGTGTAAAACAAAAAATATTAACAAAATTATTTTATTGAATAATAAGATTGAAATATTAAAAAAAATTACTGCAGATTTGCCTCACAAACCAGGTGTTTATCGTTTCTACGATAAAGATAAAAACATCATATACATAGGCAAAGCAAAGGATTTGCGTAAACGTGTAAGTTCATATTTTTCTAAATTGCACGATAGTGTTAAAACACGCATTTTGGTAAAAAAAATTGATGATATTTCGCATATAATTGTTAATAACGAATCTGATGCCCTGCTCTTAGAAAACAATCTGATTAAGAAATATCAGCCAAGATATAATGTTATGCTTAAAGATGACAAAACATATCCTTGGATTTGTATAAAAAATGAAGAATTTCCACGGGTGTTTCAAACTCGCAATATTGTAAAAGATGGCTCAAAATACTATGGGCCATATACTTCTGTAACAATGGTGCGGACTTTATTGGAGCTTTTTAGGAAATTATATCCCCTAAGAACGTGTAATTTAAATCTCTCGCAAGAAAACATACAGAATAAAAAATTTAAAGTTTGTTTAGAATATCATATCGATAATTGTAAAGCTCCGTGTGTAGGTAAGCAAAACTCCCAAGATTATATGCTCGGAATAAACCATATAAAAGAAATATTGAAAGGGAATATTTATTCTGTAATAAAATATCTTAAAAATTTAATGCAAAATTATTCTGCAAAACTCGAATTTGAAAATGCACAGATTATAAAAGAAAAGATACAAATTTTAGAAAAATTCCAAAGTAAATCTACAGTTGTTAGTAATACAATTAACGATGTAGATGTTTTTTCTATTTCTGATGATGAAAAATATGCTTTTATTAATTTTTTAAAAGTAGTTAATGGTGCAATAATTCAGGCACATACGGTTGAGGTTAAAAAGAAACTTGACGAAACAAAGGAAGAACTTTTACCACGAATGATAATTGAAATAAGAGAAAAAGTATTTAGCAATTCAAAAGAAATTATTGTGCCTTTTAAACCCGATTTTCAAATAGAAGGCTTAAAGTTTATTGTGCCTAAAATTGGGGATAAAAAGCAGCTTTTAGAACTTTCAACTCGTAATGTAAAATATTTTCATCGCGACAGAAAAAAGCAAATTGAAAGTATAAACCCTGATAAAAATACCGACCGAAAATTAGAGACAATAAAAAAAGATTTACGTTTGCAAGAATTACCTATTCATATCGAGGGTTTTGATAATTCTAATATACAAGGAACAAACCCTGTTGCCTCGTGTGTAGTTTTTAGAAAAGCCAAGCCAAGCAAAAAAGATTACCGCCATTTTAAAATAAAAACAGTTATAGGTCCCGACGATTTTGCAAGTATGGAAGAAATAATTAAAAGAAGATATACCCGTTTGCTAAACGAGAAACAATCGCTACCACAACTAATTGTTATTGATGGCGGAAAAGGACAACTCAACTCTGCTGTAAAAGCCCTTAAAGAAATTAATTTATATGGAAAAATTGCAATTATCGGGATAGCCAAAAAATTAGAAGAAATATATTTTCCGGGCGATAGCATACCTCTTTATCTTAATAAAAATTCAGAAACATTGCGAGTGATACAGCATATAAGAAATGAGTCGCATAGATTTGGTATTACATTTCATCGAAAATTAAGATCTAAAGAATTTATAAAATCCGAACTCGAAAATATTAAGGGCGTTGGAAAACACACACAGGAACTTTTACTTAAAAAATTTAAATCGGTTAAGCGAATTAAAGAATTAAACAAAGAGGAGCTAAAAGAAATTTTGGGTAATAAAAAATCAGAAATTGTTTATAAGTATTTTCATCAAAATTAATCTTAATAATTAAGAATTGTTAATTTTGAAATCATTAAAATTAAACTATATATTATTATGAAAATTTTTAACATATTATTAATTGCAATTGTTTTAGTTTCGTGTAGCGGAAACAAAAAAGAGCAAGAACAAACAACAGAGCCAAAATCTACACAAGTAGTTATTAGTAAGCCTGATTTAAAATTAGAGTCTGATGTGATGACACCCGAAGTTCTTTGGTCTTTTGGTAGACTGGGAGGAGTACAAATATCACCAGATAAAACAAAAATTCTTTATGGAGTATCTTATTACAGCAAAGAAGAAAATAAGGGAAATCGTGAGCTTTACACAATAAATATTGATGGTTCTGATAAAAAGAGATTAACAGAAACAACAGTTGGAGAGTTTAATGCTGTTTGGTGTAAAGATGGTAAAAAAATTGCTTTTATGTCGTACGAAACAGGCGAAGGACAAATGTGGATAATGAATGCCGATGGCTCTGATAGAAAACAAATTACCACTATTAAAGGCGGTATTAGTGCTTTTGGATTTTCGCCAGATTACACAAAAGTATTTTACACAAAAGAAGTTAAACTTGATGATAGAGTTAAAGATGTATATCCTGATTTAGAAAAATCTTCGGGTAGAGTAATTACAGACTTAATGTATCGCCACTGGGATACTTGGGTTGATACTTACAGCCATGTTTTTATTGCCGATTTTAAAAACGGAAAACTTGAAGGGAATATAGATTTATTAGAAGGAGAAAAATATGAATGTCCGTTGAAACCTTTTAGCGGAATTGAGCAAATTTCGTGGTCTGCTAACAGTAAAAAAATAGCATATGTTTGCAAAAAGAAAACAGGTGTAGAATATACATTATCAACAAATTCTGACATCTATTTATATGATTTAGAAACTAAAGAAACAGAAAATTTAACCGAAGGAATGATGGGTTACGATGTAAATCCTGTTTTTACATCTGACGGAAAAAATATGCTTTGGCAAAGTATGGAACGAGACGGTTACGAATCTGATAAAAATCGTTTGTTTATAATGAATTTAGAAACCAAAGAAAAGAAATATTTAACCAAAAATTTCGACCAAAATGTAGGCTCAATTAGTTTGTCTGAAGATAATAAATTTGCATATTTTGTTAGCGATTGGCATGCAACCGATGAATTGTATAAAATTAATTTAGAAACTGCCGAAATAAAAAAAATAACAGAAGGAATTCATAACTATCGAACTGTTACTCAAGTTGGTAATAAGTTGATTGCAACAAGAGTATCCATGTCTAAACCAAACGAAATTTATTCTGTTGACGAAGCTACAGGCGAAGCAACAGAGTTAAGCTTTGAAAACAAAGACATATTAGCACAACTAGAAATGGGAAAAGTTGAAAGCCGTTGGGTTACAACAACCGATAATAAGCAAATGTTAGTGTGGGTAATTTATCCACCACATTTCGATTCTACAAAGGTTTATCCTGCATTGCTTTACTGCCAAGGTGGACCACAAGGAACAGTTAGCCAGTTTTGGAGTTTTCGTTGGAATTTTCAAATGATGGCAGCAAACGATTACATAATTGTTGCCCCAAATCGTAGAGGTTTACCAGGTTTTGGACAAGAATGGTTAGAGCAAATTTCGGGAGATTATGGCGGGCAAAATATGAAAGATTATTTATCGGCAATTGACGCAGTTAAAAAAGAACCATATATTGACGAAAACCGTTTAGGTGCTATTGGTGCAAGTTATGGTGGGTTTTCGGTTTATTGGTTAGCCGGACATCATAACAAAAGATTTAAAGCATTTATTGCTCACGATGGAATGTTTAACTTAGAAGCCCAGTATTTAGAAACCGAAGAAATGTGGTTTGTAAATTGGGATTTAGGTGGTTCGTTTTGGGATAAAGATAATAAAATTGCACAGCGTTCTTATGCTAATTCGCCACATAAATTTGTACAAAATTGGGATACTCCTATAATGGTAATTCATAGCGAATTAGATTATAGAATTGTAGCCTCGCAAGGTATGAGTGCTTTTAATGCTGCAAAACTGCGTGGTATTCCTGCAAAGTATTTGTATTTCCCAGACGAAAATCATTGGGTATTGCAACCACAAAACGGTATTCTTTGGCAAAGAGAATTTGCCTCTTGGCTTGATAAATGGTTGAAATAGAGTGCTTATTGGTCACAAATATAGTTAAAACTATGCACTTTTAGTGTATTTCGCTTTCAGTTTCTAAAAAGTAAAAAGATATTAGACCTTAGGGGAGTTCTAAAAATTAGTGTTTCAATCAAAATAATTATTAGAAGTCCCCCATTAGATATTTGTGTATCTTTGATCTAAAGTCTAATACCTAAGGTCTTGTCTATACATAACAATTTTATTCGTAGTTCAAACCATGGACTTGTAATAGTCTGTAATGGTTTAATGAGTGTAGTCATAAGCTCAATAAGTTTGAGTTTACTCATATTATAATATTTCTTGTGTTCGTTTAAAAGTGTGTAAAATTTAACAAGCTCGCTGCAAACGTCGGAAAATTAAATATCCTAATTTGAATTAAACAAATAAAAAAAGAAAAAATAGAAAACCCGAAAAGCTATGTGGTTTAACTATAAACCCCTAGTTTAAGATATTTACATACAAATCTCTTATAAGTATATAAATATTTATTACTTTAATAAAAAACATTTTACTCTTATATTTATTTAGTCTAAATTTGTAGTTGAATTTATAAAATAAAGTAACAATGGAAGTAAAAGACATCAATGTAATCTATGAAAAGGGAATAGATTTTATAATGAGCTATGGTCCAAAGGTGATTGGAGCTATCGTAGTATTAATTATTGGCTTATGGATAGTTAAAAAAGCCACAAAAAGTATTGGTAATTTAATGGAAAAGAGAGGTATCGACCCCTCATTAAAACCATTTTTAACATCATTAATTGGAACTGTTCTTAAACTACTTGTAATTATAAGTGTTATGAGTATGGTAGGTATTGAGATGACCTCGTTTATTGCAATACTTGGTGCCGCTGGTTTGGCAATTGGTATGGCTCTATCAGGCACATTGCAGAACTTTGCAGGTGGAGTAATTATATTAATTTTTAAACCATATAAGGTTAGCGATTTTATTGAAGCTCAAGGTTATATGGGTGTTGTAAAAGAAATTCAGATTTTCAATACTATAATTACAACTGTTGATAATAAAACAATTATTATCCCAAATGGTGGCTTATCTACAGGTTCTTTGGTAAACTTTTCTGCACAACCGGAACGAAGAGTAGATTTTTCTTTTGGTATCGCTTACGGCGATGATTTGAACAAAGCTAAGCAATTAATTATGGATATTGCTGAAAAAGATGAACGTGTTCTTAAAACCCCCGAACCATTTGTGAGAATGGGCGAAATGGCTGATAGTTCGGTTAATATAACAACCAGATTGTGGGTAAAAGGTGCCGATTATTGGGATGTGTATTTTGATACAATGGAGGCTGTTTACGAATCATTTAATAATAGTGGAATTAATATTCCTTTTCCTCAAATGGATGTTCATATTCAAAAATAATTATTAACAAATAGATTTAAATTAAGATGAGAAATTTAATTACAATTTTAACTGTGCTTGTAATAAATACAACAATACTTGCACAAACAGATTCTACAAAAAACTGGAAATTAGGTGGCGATGTTGGATTTAACACTTCACAAGTAGGTTTTACAAACTGGGCACAAGGCGGACAAAATTCTATTGCCGGAATGACATTTTTACACCTGTATGCTAATTATAGTAAAGATAAATGGTCGTGGGATAATTACGCTAATTTTGAATACGGTTTAATGCAACAAGGGTCTGATATTACTAAAAAATCTGATGATTTATTAGAAATTGGTACAAAATTAGGACATAAAGCTACAGAATTGTGGTTTTATACTGCACAAGCTAGTTTTAAATCGCAATTTTCTAGAGGCTACGATTACGATAATTATGTGAATACAGACACATATATATCAGATTTTCTTGCTCCTGCATATATTCTAGCAGGTTTAGGTATGGACTATAAACCAAACGATAACTTATCATTATATATGTCTCCTATAACAATGAAATACACTATTGTTAACGATACTTTATTGGCATATTATGGAGCATTTGGTGTTCAAAAAGCCGAATTTGATGATGCTGGTTTATTAATTAAAAATTACAAAACAGGTAGGTTTGAATTAGGTGCATATTTAAAATTTATGTACAAAAAAGAAATTGTTGAAAATGTAGATTTTTCAACAACATTAGACCTTTATTCTAATTATTTAGAAAATCCACAAAATATTGATGTAGAATGGAAAGTTGAATTTATAATGAAAGTAAATTCTTGGTTAAATGCTTCTATTAAAACTCATTTAATATATGATGATGATATTGATATTATTGGTAGTGATGATGCAAATGGAAATCCTACGTATGGACCAAAAACTCAATTTAAAGAAGCTATTGCGGTTGGCTTAATTTATAAATTTGGTGAATAATTATATTTAAAATTAAAAACAAAGCACAGTAATTTTTATTACTGTGCTTTGTTTTTTTTAAGAAATGCTTCAAATTTTTTAATGTTTAATGTATAGGCAATTCTTGTAATTTCTTTTCCATCACTATCTAATAAAACAAAAAATGGCTGAAAATTGCACTTGTAATATTTAACTTCTATCTCAAATCGTTTATCTCCAATTGTTTTAACTTCCTTATCTAATACATCAGAAAAGTATTTTTCATCTTCGTTTAGTTTTGTTCTTTCATCTACAAATAAATTTATAAAAACTAAACTATCATTTATATATTTTTGAATTTCTGGATTTAGTAAAATTTCACTTTCCATTTCTCTTGCATTTACACAGCCATATCCATTAAAATACACTAATATATATTTGTTTACTTCTTTGGCTTTTTGTAAACCTATATCGTAGTCCGCATAAACAAGCATATTTCCAATAAACTTTTCTAACTCAGGGTTTTCTTGTTTCTTCTTTAAAAGCTCATTGGTCTTTTCAATAGTATTTTTTCTTTCTTCTTCTTTTATATTATTTGAATATATTTGAAATATTTCAGAATATTTTTTGTTCTCATTATTTTTAACAATTTCATAGATTTCAACAATTTGGGTGTCATTAAAATTCATCTGTTTTAATAAGTTTTTATCTATATCCCAATTCTTTAAAAAAGCTTCTTTCTTAAAAAGAATATCTTTTGCTGTCACTACCTTTCTAATTGTTCTATATTCTTCAGATTTTTTCAATTCAACTATAAATTCATATAAGTCACGATACGTAAAATCTTTCTTTGTATTTTTTTCTAAACTTACTATTGACATAGCAATCAAAGACGCATCACCTTTTGGACCCATAATTATCTGAGAATCTATACTGTCAAAATTACAACGAAGAAATATTTGAATATCATCATAAAACTCTTGAGAGCTATTTTCTATATAATTTATGGATATATGCTTTTTAAATATTTTGTTACACTTTTTTTTATTCTGAGCATTAGAAATTGACAACAAAAATAATAAACTAATAATAACAAGTAAATATTTCTTCATCCTCTAATTTTTCACAAATTTTAAAATACTATTATCTATTTTAATAAAATAAATTCCATGTTGTAAATCATTAATATTTATTGTTATATCATTAGATTGTTTTATTGCAGTTTGTTTAACAAGTATTCCTGCCACATTATATATTTCAATAAAATCATTTTTAATTTGCGAATTGCGAATTACAATTTGTAAATTATCCTTAGCCGGATTAGGATAAATATAAAATAAATTTGTTGTTTGTACGATGTTTTTAACACCTACAGGTTTAGGAAACAAACTATCATATAAAGTTTGTGCAGAATTTGCATTTGTAATTAAATTATTAATATTTTCGGCAGAATGTATGGCATAAACAATTTTTATAGTGTCGTGTGGATTTATTGTATATCCACCACAGCTAAGAGCATGGCAAACATCATTACCCAAACCATTTACTCCTGCCATTTGTCTTTCGTGAGTTAATACAAAATATTTTTCTTCATCAGAAAAACCATCTGTTATATCAACACCCCCTTCGCCTCCATTAATATTATCTATTGCATAAGCTTTCATTGTTGTATCCGATAGCAACTGAAACCCTGCATATAATTGCTCTGTTGAGCTTGAATAAACATAAGCTAATTTGCTCGATTTATAAAAATCTGCTTTGTTCAATGAGTAGTTTATTATATCCCAATCGGCAAAAATTCCAAAGTTTAGATTATTTATTATTGTATCAACATTGTTTATTATTTGATATTCAACAAATATAAAATCTTTATACTCTTCGTTGTTCCAAGCATATACTGTTTGATTAATTGTTACATTAAATTCTGAAGAATCTAAATTTAGATAGGTAGTTTTGATTATTTGATGTGCCAATGTATCATCAGAAAACTTTATGGCTTTTCCATATCCTACAAAATCAGTATCTCCTCTAACGCAATTTTCTATAACATTTGTATCTAATCCAATAATAATACCCATTTCATAACAAATATCTTTGTAATTTTTATAGTTGAAGCCTGTTCCTTTTCGAGTTTCGGTATAAGCTATCAATCCATTGTTAGTAATTGTTGTTGTAATATTATTTGTATCAATATCAATATAAGATTGATTTAATGCAACGTGTAGCATTTGAAAATCGTTGTAATTTCCATCGCTAAAAACAAGTTTAAAATATACATCTTCGTCTATTGGTGTATTTGCATCAACAAGAATAGTAAATGCTGAGTTACTGTTACTAACAGTATCCATTGTTTGAATTTGCCCAGCAACAAAGCTGTTGTTAATCAACTGCATATAAGGTGAATTGGTACTAATCAGTACGTTTAAATTATTTGTTGAGTTTAAATAATTTACAAAATCACCTGTTATCTTCATTGTATCATTTTCAATAATATAATTTACATTTTTGTATCTAACAGAAGATTTAATTTCATCGGATAAAGCTCTGTAAAGATTAACTCTTCCTGTTCCCATAAAATCTGCATAAGGCTCGTTTCCGGGTATAGTGTCTATATTATCGCAGGTAGTTCTTAAAACTTCGCCAATTTGCAATGCCGAAAGAGTGTCGTAATAAGATTTAACTATTGCAGCACAACCAGCAAAAATTGGAGAGGCAAAAGATGTTCCCCAGCCATTAATATAATGATTATGAGGAGCTGTCATTCTAACACTTTCGCCCGGAGCCATACAATCTACACTTACAGAATAGTTTGATTTTTCCCATTTTAGATCGTCTACATTTGTACCTCCAATATTCATTGTATTATCATAAGATGCAGGATAATATGCAAGATTCATTCCGTTGTTTCCGGCAGCAGAAACCACAAGAGAGTTTCTATTGAATACAGCATAATTTATTATATCTTGTCCATACTCATCGCCAGTAGTACTACCCCATGAGCAGTTAATAATATCACAGCCATGATCTGCTGCGTAAACTATTCCTTCATAACCTCGTGTAATAGAGGTAGATTGAGCTGTTGATACTTTTACTGGCATAATTTTAGTTCTGTAACCAACACCTGCAAGTCCTACTCCATTATCAGCTACAGCCGATGCACAACCACTTACCCAAACTCCATGCGGAGCCGATGATGCCCCACTAGAATCCCACTGTGGATTATTATCATTATCGGCTAAATCCCAACCCCAATAGTTATCTATATAACCATCTTGATCGTTATCTACCCCGTCAATTGGGTCGTTTTCATTTCTATAAATATTTTTATTTAAATCTTCGTGATCTATATCTATACCCGTATCTACAATGCCAATAATTATAGTTGAATCTCCTTTTGAAATATCCCAAGCATCAAAAACTTTTAAATTATTTAAATAGTATTGCGAGGTGTAGGCATCATCATTAGGAATATATTCAAGCTCGTTTATATGCTCAAAAACGGCATATTCAACAATACCTTCTTTGTAAATTTCTTTTATAAAAGAATTACATTTATCAAAACTGCCTAATTCAATAACATAAATTAAACTTAAATCTACTAAATTTTTATTTTTTCTACGTTTTTGCTCGCTTAATGCAGTTTTTAATGGAAATTTCTTTTGATATTTATTCTTATTAAAGTACTCTTGCAGAGTTATATTATTAATTTTTTTTTCGTTAAAATCTTGTTTACATTGATATTTTATCTTAAAAATTACGTTATTTGTTAAGGATTTACTATATTTGTATTGTTTTTGAGGTAATGCTACTAAATTAAATAGCAATAAAACAATTGTTAAAATATATATTTTCATAATAATTAATTTAAACTTTTTAACAAATTTAACGTATTATTTCTTAAATAATGAATTAAAAATCAAAATAAATTTATAACTAAATATTTCAATTATGAACTGCATTATTATTGACGACGATAAATTATCAAGAAAAGTTATCGAAGAATTTATTGAAAGAACAGAGTCTACAAATTTAGTTGCATCATTTGAAAGTGCTATTGATGCTATTAATGCGATAAAAAAAAGCCCTGTTACTATTGATTTAGTATTTTTAGATATTGAAATGCCCGAAATGACAGGAATTGAATTTTTAAATAGTTTTAAAGAACACCCACAAGTAATAATAATTTCTGCAAAAGAAAAATATGCTCTAGAAGCTTTTGAATATGATGTTATTGATTATCTTTTAAAACCAATTTCGTATGCTAGATTTTTTAAAGCAATAACAAAAGCACAAGGGTCGCAAGCAGATAAGAGACAACTTACAAGTGCAAGTTTTGATGATGGTAATGATGAAATTTTTATAAAAAGAGGTTCACGAATTGTACGTTTAAATTACGATGATATTCTGTTTGTTGAAGCATTAGAAAATTATGTAATTGTTACTACATATTCCGAAAAATATACAATTCATTTTACAATGAAATCTATTGTTACTAAGCTTCCTGCTCGTAAATTCAAAAGAGTACATCGTTCATTTATTGTAAATATTACACAAATAAAAGGTATCGAAGATAATTCTGTAATTGTAAAATTAGAAGAAGGAACAAAGGTTATTCCAATAGGGAAATCGTATAAAGATAAATTAATGAAAGAAATAAATTTAATTACAAAAGATTAATTTAATATAAAATCTTAAACCGTCATTTCGAGAAATTGAATGACGGTTTTTTTATGAATAAAAATTAAGTAATATGCTTACAGAACGTCAATTATTTTATAATCATATAGCACAAACAACCGAAGAACCTATTGGCTTAGAAATTGTGAAAGCCGAAGGTATTTATATGATTGATAAAGATGAAAAACAATATATTGATTTAATATCAGGAGTTTCGGTAAGTAATATCGGGCATCGACATCCAAAAGTTGTAGAAGCTGTTAAAAAACAAGTTGACAAATATATGCACTTAATGGTTTATGGTGAATATATTCAATCTCCACAAGTAAAATATGCCGAGCTTTTTTTAGAACAGTTACCCGCAAAATTTGATAATATATATTTTGTAAATTCGGGTAGCGAAGCAAACGAAGGAGCTTTAAAATTGGCAAAACGATACACAGGAAAATCAGAAATTGTGTCTTTTAACAATGCTTATCACGGAAGCACAGCAGGAGTTTTAAGTGTTTTGGGCAATGAGTATTTTAAGTCTGCTTTTCGCCCTTTAGTACCAGGTGTTAGTTTTATCGATTTTAATGATGAGACACAATTAAATGCAATTACAAAAAAAACTGCGGCAGTTATAATAGAACCTGTTCAAGCGGAGGCTGGCATTATAATTCCTGAAAATAATTTTTTGCAAAAACTTAGAAAAAGATGTGACGAAGTTGGTGCATTATTAATTTTTGATGAAATACAAACTGGTTTCGGAAGGACAGGGAGTTTATTTGCATTTAAAACCTATAATGTTGAACCTGATATTTTTACAATTGCAAAAGGTATGGGTGGAGGAATGCCTATTGGGGCATTTGTTGCTTCAAAAAGAATAATGTCAGTTTTTAAAGATAATCCTATTCTAGGACATATAACAACATTTGGTGGTCATCCGGTTTCTGCGGCGGCGGCACTTGCAAGTTTAAATGTATTAATTAATGAAAATATAATTTCAGGTGTGAACAAAAAAGGTAAGTTATTTAGGAAATTATTAGTTCACAACAAAATTAAATCTATTAGAGGTGTTGGCTTGTTTTTAGCTGTAGAATTAGAAAATTATACTCAAATAAGAAAGTTGTTAGACCGTACAATTATTAACGGTTTAGTTTTCGATTGGTTTATTTTTTGTGATAATCATTTTAGAATTAGCCCTCCTTTAAATATAACTACCAATGAAATTAATGATGCTTGTAATATAATATTAAGGTCTTTAGATGAAATTTAAACAACTAAAAAAGAAAAAGTAGACCCCAGCTATGTGGCTTTGAGCAATATTACACATGGTTTATACCAATAATTAAAATATCATCTATTTGCTCTACATCGCCTTTCCATTGATTTAATTCATAATGTAAAAACTCTTTTTGTTTTTCCATATCTGTAATTGAAGATACTTTAGCAATTAGTTCTCTAAACTTTTTATACTTATATTTTTTCTTATTTAATCCACCAAATTGATCGGCATACCCATCAGAAAACATATATATTGTATCTCCTTTTTGTAAATCAAATCTTTTGTCGGTAAAAACTAAATCTTTTTTAACATTATAACCAATAAAAATTTTGTCGGGTTTCAATTCTAAAAGATTACAATTATCATAATTGTATATTTTCTGCACTGTGGTATCTTCTTCATCAAATTTATTGTTTCTAACTATATAAATTGAGTTATTAGAACCGGAATATAATAATGTATTAGTGAGTTTATCAATCATACATAAGCTAATATCCATACCATCTTTAGATTCTCCAATTTTACCTTGTTGATGAAGTGAGTTTTCTATATTCCTACTTAATTCTTGTAGAATTTCAGATGGTTTCATAGTGTCATTTCTACCAATAATATCATTTAGAGCTGAAATGCCTAACATGCTCATCATAGCACCTGGCACGCCGTGTCCTGTACAATCTGAAGCAGCAATGTATGTTCTATCGTTTTTTTCTTCTACCCAGTAAAAATCACCACTAATTATTTCTTTCGGAAGATTTAAAATGAAGAATTTTTGCAAAAATTTTTGAAGCTCATTTTCTGGAGGTAATACAGCTGTTTGTATAATTTTTGCGTAATCAAAACTTTTATTAATTTCTTCATTCTTTTCTAGAATAAGGTTTTTTTGTTTTGTAACCTCTTCATGCTGTCTTAATATTTTATCTCGTTGTGTTTCAATCTCTTCTTTTTGTGTAACTAAATCAGATGTTCTTTTACTTACTAAATTTTCTAAGCGAGTATTTTCTCTTTTACCCATATATGTGTATCGATGTATTACAGCAAACATTAAAAATATTATTTCTAAAATAAATCCTACTTTAATTCCATTTTCTGCAAGACCATTATTTCCGTGTATTCCAAAATTTCTTAATACATAAAGTATTACTCCTGTAATGAACGCAGAAAAAGAAATAAATAGATATATTGCCAATTTATCTTTTCTAAAAATACCAAGTATAGAAACAAATAGAAGTAAAAATATGGTAAAAAACGATATTATATTAGCTATACGATTAATTAAATAAAACGAATCTTGAACAGTTAGGGTTAAAATAGCTATAATTAAAGAGAATGGAAAAACGATTTTAAAAATAAGCTCAATTTTTTTATAATGTTCTTTAAAATTAAAATATTCTCTAGTAAACAGGAGTAAAAAAACATTTGCAATTAATGCAAAAAACACAGTAGAATGATATTGAAACCAAGTTGAATTTGGCCAAAGATATTGATAAGAAAAGCCTGAAATATTAATTAAAAATAATGCTATAGAAGCAACAAAGATTGTGTAATAAAGATTTAGCACTTCTTTAGAAACAGAAAGTAAAAATAGATTAAACAATATAGAAAGTATTACTAGCCCCATAAAAACCCCATTTAAAACAATTCCAAACTTGTCTTTTGCTATATAATATTTGTATGACGAAATTGTCATAGGCATTCGTAAAGTTCCACCTTCGCTAGATATTCTGGCAAAATATGTGTATGTAACATTTGGCTCTAATTCTAAATCAAATAAAAAACTCCGGTGTTTTATATCACGCGAATTAAATTTTTCTTTTTCTCCGGTAATTATTCTTCTTACTAATCTTGTTCCCTTTACTTCATAAAAATAAATTGAACGTAAAAGTGGATAATCAATAGAAAAAATTAGATTTTTTAAAAGTTTTGTTTTGTTTTCAACGGTAAATTTTATCCAATATGCAGATTTTGTAAATCCAAGATTTAAATTAGAAGAATTATTTAATTTAAAATATTTTTTATTGTCGGTTAAAATTACTTTTTTTAATTCTAATTTAGTAGTAGTATCTTCTAAAATATAAACAAAATCAGATATTGAAAAACTAGTTATAGAATCGTTGTCAATAGTAATAATTTTCTCAGAGTAACCTGAAAATGAGAGTGCAATAATTAATGAGAATAATAATCTTTTCATCATGTGTTTATAATATCTTGACTATACGACAACAGAATAAAAAAGTTATAATTTTATTTAAAGGTTCTTAAAAAAACTTTTTAAATTTAGTTTTCAATACAATAGTTTGGGTATATACAATTATGTTCCCAAATGGTGTATATAAGTGAATTGTGTTACTCACAATATTTTTAGTTGAATTTATGAATTCTTTTTTGTTGGTTCAAGAAGTATATGGGAAATTAAGAAAACCCTTACGGGAACAAAATAACAAACAATCTGCTATGTTAAAATATTATTTGAAATAACCCGTTATTACAAAAATATTTTAATCTCAATTGGGATATTTAATTCCTCCGACGCTTGTGGCGAGGTTGTTAAATTTTTTAAAACGCATTTATTATACCCATAAAATCGTTCGATTTTAGTGCTGCTCCACCAATTAATCCTCCGTCAACATCAGTTTTACCAAATATTTCGTTTGCATTGCTTGGTTTTACAGAACCTCCGTAAAGTATAGAAATGTTTTCGGCAATCTCTTTTCCATATTTTTCGGTAATAATATTTCGTATAAATTCATGTATTTCTTGAGCCTGTTCAGGGCTTGCTGTAACACCTGTACCTATTGCCCATACAGGTTCATATGCTATTACTATTTTCGAAAAATCTTTATTGTCTAAATCAAATAAACCTTCAGATATTTGTGTTTTAACTACATCAAAATGATTTTTGGCTTCTCTTTCTTCTAATTTTTCGCCACAACAATAAATTGGAGTTAAATTATTTTTTATTGCAAGTTTTACTTTTTTGTTTAAAATACTGTTTGTTTCTCCGTAATATGCTCTGCGTTCCGAGTGTCCAATAGTAACATATTTAGCTTCTAAAGAGGCAATCATTTCTGCCGAAATTTCGCCAGTATATGCTCCTTTTTCTTCCGATGCACAGTTCTGAGCACCTATTTTTATATCTGTATCAGATAAAACATTTGAAATTTCTGAGATATGTGTAAATGGAGGAATAACAACAACTTCAATATTATCATTAAATTTATTTTCTAATTCTCTTAATTCTAAAGCAAGACTAATTCCTTCGGCAATATTTGTGTTCATTTTCCAATTGCCAGCTACTATTTGTTTTCTCATTTATCTATAATTTTTATTGAAAAATTCCGTTTATTTGAGCATCAATAGCTGAAATTACTTGGCTTAAATCTTCCGGTTTTTCCGAAAAATTATTTTTATCTACATCAATAATTAATAATTTTCCTAATTGATATGATGATATCCATGCTTCGTATCTTTCGTTTAATCTTTTTAGGTAATCTAAACGAATACTATTTTCGTATTTTCTGCCTCTGCTTTGGATTTGACTTACTAAAGTAGGCACTGATGCACGTAAATAAATAAGCAAATCGGGTGGTTTAATTAAAGAACTAATTAAATTAAAAAGTGTGTAATAATTCTCGAAATCTCGTGTTGACATCAAGCCCATTGAATGCAAGTTGGGTGCAAAAATATACGCATCTTCATAAATAGTTCTGTCTTGAATAACAGTTTTTTCCGATTGATGTATCTCTATAATTTTATTAAAACGAGTATTTAAAAAATATACCTGAAGATTAAACGACCATCTTTGCATATTTTCATAAAAATCGGTTAAATAAGGATTATCGTCTGTATCATCAAAATGTGTACTCCATTTATAATGCTTTGATAAAAGCTTTGTTAATGTTGTTTTTCCCGAACCAATATTTCCTGCTACTGCTATATGCATAATACACAACTTATTTTATGAAACCGCAAGATAACAAAGAATTTTTATTTTTAAAACCTTATTAAGAAAAAACTTAATTTTTATACTTAAAATATTAAGGTTTAATATTTTATCTCAACCAAAAACAAACCCTCCGAATTAGCTGATTTTCCGGCTTTATTTCTGTCTTTTGCAAGTATTATTTTTTCTAAATCACTGATAATTATTTTGCCGGCATTCAGCTCTAACATAGTGCCTACAATAGCTCTAACCATATTTCTTAAAAATCTATCGGCAGTAATTCTAAAAACAATAAGGGTTTTTTCTTCTTTCCAAAAAGCTTCGGTAATATTGCAATTATTTGTTTTTACATCAGTATGTAATTTACTAAACGAAGTAAAATCTGTATAATTTAAAAGAAGATTACTTGCTTTATTTAAAAGTTCAATGTTATAATTTGCAGGAATAAATGCTGTTATTTCATTAAGAAAAGGATTTTTATTTGTAGAAATTCTATATTCATAAGTTCTTGATATTGCATCAAAACGAGCGTGTTTTTCTTTATCAACTTCGTAAATATTAAATATTGAAATATCTTGTGGCAACATTCGGTTTAAGCCAAAAATAGTTTTTTCTGTAATGGGTTTAGATGTATCGAAATGTGCAATAAAAAATTCTGCATGTACTCCTGTGTCTGTTCTTCCTGCACCGGTAACTTTAATATTCTCTTGCAATTTTTTACTCAAAGCATTTTCTAAAGTTTGTTGCACTGTAGTAGCATTTGGTTGGGTTTGCCAGCCATGGTAATTTGTCCCTTTATATGATAATTCTATAAAATATCGTTTCACAAAAAAAGTTTAGTGCAAATTTATAAAAAAAGTTGTGTAAATAAAATTACATTATTTTTTGTACAATCTAAAAACATACAAATACTTGTTCATAAACTCAAATGTATTAGAATAAAGTAGTTTGTTACTTTAAATAACTGTTTTCAACACAAATCTAACGAAATTAGCTGACTTTATAAACAGTAAATTAAGATTATAGTAATAAGTTTATTTGTTTGATTTACTGGAATAGATATCTTTGTTGTTAATATTAATTTATAATAATGTTTGAAGGAACAATAAATGTATTTGATATTTTTGGGGCTATAATTTTTATAGTAATAATTATAATTTTTGCAAATTTTTATAAAAATTCTAAAATAGAAAAACACCCAGAGTATAAGTATTTTACCTATGGTTTAATAACAAAAATTATTGGAACTATTGCCTTAGCATTTGTATATGTTTTTTATTATGGTGGAGGAGATACTCAAAATTATTTTATTGGTGCAAAAATCCTTTCAAATTCATTTTTTACAGAACCTTTAAGCTATTTTAGATTACTAATATTAGATAATTACGAAATTCCTCCAGATTTAATTCATATTACTCATAAAATTAGTTATGCAAGAGCTCCAGAGGAATGGTTTATGGTTAGAATTACTTCAATAATAAATCTACTCTCTTTTAATAGGTATTTAATTTCCTCTATCACAACTTCGTTAATAGCGTTTTATGGTGGATGGAAAATGTTTAAATCTTTTTTATATTTCTTTCCAAAATATCATAAAGAAGCATTTATTTCTGTTTTTTTATTACCAAGTGTTATGTTTTGGAGTAGCGGAATTTTAAAAGATACCATAACTTTTGCAGCATTAGGTATTTTCTTTTTTCAATTTATAAATATTTTTATAAAAAATAAATTTAATATCTTTTCAATAATAATTGTTATTATTTCAGCGTACATAATATATAAATTAAAAGCATATATAATATTAGGTTTTATGCCTGGACTATTTATTGCTTTATTCCTTAATTTTAAAGGTAGAATTAGCAATACACTTATTAGGCAAATGTTAGCACCATTACTATTTTTTATGATTGTTTTAATTGGTTATGTTTTGATTATAAACATGCTAAACGATAATAATAAATACAAGGTTGAGACACTAGAGAGTAGAGTTGAAGGATTTCACTCGTGGCACACAACACAAGGAGGCTCTTCGTATAATCTGGGTGAAGTAGAATACACAGCTATAGGGATTGTTTCAAAAGTTCCTGCATCATTAAATGTAACATTTTTCAGACCTTATTTATGGGAAGTAAGAAACATAACCTCTTTAATGGGAGCTTTAGAAAGTTTTGTGCTTTTTGTATTATTTATTATTGTATTGTGGCGAAACAGACAAAAACTAATTACTCAAAGTTTTAAAAATAGTTTTTTAGCATTGTCTTTTGTTTACTCAATTGTTTTTGGATTTGCAGTTGGTTTCACTTCTTATAATTTTGGAGCTTTAGCAAGATATAAAGTTCCTGTAATGCCATTTTTTGTATTTTTATTATTGTATTTTTATTATAAAAATAAATTTAATACTGAAAAACAGAATTAAACACATCTAAATATTTTTGTTTATTTGCTTCCACAGAATATTTTTCAACAACTGTTTTTCGTCCTGCTTTTCCAAGTTTTTCTCTTAGCTCACTATTTTCTATCAATAGAGAAAGTTTTTCTAGCCATTCTTGCTCCGTAGAAGCCAAAAATCCATTCACCCCATCTTGTATTATTTCTGTATTTACACCAACTGGCGACATTATTGTTGGAATTTCTAATGCCATATATTGCAAACCTTTTAATCCGCATTTTCCTTTTGCCCACTCATTATCTGGTAATGGCATTATACCAATGTCGATATTACACAAATCTTCTACTTCTGTAGAAGATTGCCATTGCTGAAATGTAAAATCTGTGTCAAACGCTGGTTTTTCGTTAGAAATTATGTAGAACCTAAAATCATATTTTTGTTTTAATTTTTTTAATACAGGTAAAGCTGTTTCGAGCTGTTTAAGAGTTGTAAGTGTTCCTGTCCAACCAATAGTAAGCATTTGCTTTGGTTTTTTATAACAAGCTTTGTGTATTTCGCTATTAATTGTGGTTGGAATTATTACAATATTTTTATTAGATAATCTTGCATAATCAGCTAAATAGGAATTACCTACTATTACAACATCAGCCCAACGACAAATAAATTTGACTTTCCAAGGCGATTTAAAAAAACGAGTAATCTTATTTTTATCAGAATAATTAAGATGCCAAATTGCATCATCAAAATCATAAATTATTTTTTTCTTGAAAATAAATTTAATAATCCATTCAAATATAGGTGCTCCTATGTGGGCAACTTCTCTATGAATAAAAATTACATCATATTTTGATATTGAAAATAGTAGAATTTCCCGTTTAATAAATGCAATTGTTAGATAATAAAACTTTGTCAAAAAATTTGCATTTGAAAATAAAATATCCCAAGATTTTTTGTTCCAAAAAGTTTTTTGATTTATATCTAAATATTCCGATAAAAGATTAAAATATTGCTCAAACCTAAATCGTTGCGATGGACCTATCCCATGAGGATAAGGCGAAAGAAATAATATTTTTTTCTTTTTCTTATTCATCAATATTTTTTTCTAAAAAATCGTTTAAAGGGTAAACCATAATATTCTTTTTTAAAGGATAAGGCATTCTAACAGGAGCAATAACGTATGCTTCGGTAGCTTTTATATCATCAATAGCATACCAAAATCCTTTTGTTAATTTAGGTGTGTTAGAGCTCTTAATTTCAATTGCAATCACTCTGTTTGCTTTTGTTAATACCAAATCTAATTCGTTGCCTGTTGCGGTTCGGTAAAAATAATAATTCCAATTTTTATATTTTGCAATCACATTTTCAATTACAGTAACTTCCCACGAGCTGCCATAAACAGGGTGTGCAAACAAATCGTTGTAGGTTTCAATATTTAACAATGTATGCAAAACTCCGGTATCTCTAAAATATACTTTTGGCGATTTTACCAATCGTTTTTTTACATTTATATGATATGGTTGTAATATACGCAACATAAATGTATTTGATAAGATATCTATATAAGTTTTAATTGTTGTATGGGTTAAACCTAACGAATTTGCAAGTTGCGAACTATTTAAAATCTGACCATTTAAATGAGCTAACATTTGCCACAAACGATGCAATGTATCGGGCGGAATATTAAAACCGAAATTGCGTAAATCTCTTTCGAGAAAAGTTCTAATATAATTTTTTAACCAAACGAAAGATAATTCTTTTTTTTTTGCAAGAATACTTTTAGGCATACCTCCAAGTAGATGATAATCTTTCATAGATGTTTTATTTTTAATTTCTTGCCACAAAAACGATTGTAACTCAAAATAAAAAATCCTACCTGCTAAACTTTCCGACGAATTTCTTAATATATCTGGTGATGACGAACCAAGTACTATAAATTTTGTATCATTATTATTATCTACAAAATTTCGCATTTCAGCTAAAACATCTGGCATCATTTGTATTTCGTCTATACAAATTACTTTTCCTTTATTTAGATTTAAGAAATCTTCTGTGTTTTCTATTATTTGTCTGTCCGATTTTTTTTCTAAGTCAAGGAATACAACATCGTTAAAATTAGACAATAAGCTTTTTGCAAGTGTGGTTTTGCCAACTTGTCGTGCTCCAATTATTCCAACAACAGGGATATCGGGCATAAAATACTTTATAGTTTCTTCTTCTAAACGATGTATAGACATAATGCAAAGATACAAATAAACCTTGTAGTTTGCAAATGAAGTTTTCAATTTACAAGGTTTATTTATAATTTAAACCTTGTAGTTTGAATTTTAAACTTGCAATTTACAAGGTTTGTGTATGTTATTAACCTTGTAAATTGCAAATAAGATTTGCAATTTACAAGGTTGATAAAATTGTATATGTTTAGTTTAGAGTAATATGTCGTTTTACAACTATTTTTATAGTTGAATTTTATAATATTGCAAAATGCATATTTACTTATTGTTTATTATTATTATTATTTAATGTATTAAAAATATTTGCAATATTACTTATGGCATTTGTAACCATATCTGCATCTTTTATTGGTATTTTCAATGAGGTTTGACCTGTTTTTTCATCTTTTTCAACAAAATCTTTAACAGAGATTTCTCCTGTTTGTAATTTACTAAATACATTGCCTATTTTTTCAATAAAATCTAATCCTGAATTAAACAATTCATTAACTTCTGGTTTAGGCTCAAAAGCCGATTTTTCAATACCCGGTTTTTCTTTTGCATTAAACTCTAATTGTGTTTGAGTATCACCTTCTTCAGTTTTAGGTTTGTTAACTTTTCTTAAAATTTCTTCATCTTCAATTATATTTTCTGCTTGTTTGCCTTTCTTTTCATCATCATTTAGATACTCATTAATTTCGTTATCATTTAAATCTTCTACTGCATTCATAAGTTTTTTGAGTTTACTCTCACCCATAATAACCATATTTTCGCCACCATCAAGCACACCATCGAAAGTTGATTTTTTAAAATTTAAAGTACCTAAAATTCTATGTTCAATTGTACCTTTAGAAATAAGATTAATAACCTGTACATTTTGCTGTTGTCCTAATCTATGAACTCTACCAATACGTTGCTCTAAGACTGCGGGATTCCAAGGCAAATCTATATTAATAACTACATTTGCTGTTTGTAAATTTAAGCCAACACCTCCGGCATCAGTAGATAAAAACACACGTTTATTTTTATCATTATTAAAATTGTTTATTAAATCTTTACGTTTTACACTTGGTACTCCTCCAAAAAGATATTCAAATTCTATATTCATTTTTTTTAGTTCACGACCAATAAGTCTTGTCATTCGTTCCCACTGGCTAAAGATAACTACCTTATTATCGGTGTTTTCAAAAATATCTTTTAATATTTCTACAAGTTCATTTATTTTATTTCCATAATTTGTTTTTTGATCTAGAATATAAGTAGTATCGCTAACCATACGCATACAACCAAGGGCAATTAATAAACGCTGGCGGTCTTTTTCAGATAAAAAGCCGTAACGTCTCCATTTGCTAACTAATTTTGTTACAATATAGTTGTAATCGCTATGTATTTCTTTTTGTTCTTTGGTAACTTCAATAAAATAATTTTTATCGACACGTTCGGGCAATTGTTTTTTTATTGTAGTTTTTGTTCTTCGCAACAGCATACCATCTAAAACTTTTGATATATCATTAAGATTATCATAACCTATAATCTTTCCTGTTTCATCTTTTAATTGATGTTTGTCTAAAAAACGAAACAAAGCACCAAGTCTGTACGGATCAAGAAATTCTATTATAGAATGTAGTTCATCAATTCTGTTTTCTATTGGTGTTCCGGTAATTACAATAGCATATTCAGAGTTTAATTTTTTAAGGTTTTGTGCTGTTTTTGTTTTCCAATTCTTAATTTTTTGTGCTTCGTCAAGAATTATTAAA
>Ga0256827_10000115_pt1 | contig 42362 bp, 44 predicted proteins | sample CV84metaG_FD_185977 | JGI IMG/M metagenome (GOLD analysis project Ga0256827, IMG submission 185977) | Hydrothermal vent microbial communities from East Pacific Rise, Pacific Ocean - CV84 | ecosystem: Environmental > Aquatic > Marine > Hydrothermal vents | place: Pacific Ocean: East Pacific Rise... | reverse complement strand
AAATCACTGAGTACTGGAGTACCATTAATAATGGCTAACGTTATGATTAGTTGTGACTTACCATACAGAGCATACGAATTAGAACAAACTATCGCTAGAATTGCTAGAATAGGACAAACTAAATCCTGTTACTTCTATTACTTAGTATTAGATACTGGGGAAGAACTTAATATAAATAGTAGAAATATAGATATTAATAAACTCAATAATGAAGCAGTAGCTGAAATAACTGGTTATAAAAATCAAGAGTATTTAGAAGACTCTGAAGAAAATACTATAGATTTAACTATAGAGGATAAATTACTTATAAATAAAGTAGTTCGTATAAAAGATAACTTTATCGACATCCTTACGCTAAACGATAAAAAGAAGTTCTTAAAGAATATATTTTAGATTACGTGTCACATGACACGTAATCTGCTTCTTTATTGCTATCAAAAATAAATCATACACATATTATATAGTTAGTCTTGTATAGACTAATAAACTAAAAGGGAGTACATGTGTTTAAGTTATTTAGAACTAGATCTAACTTTAGATCATATATACACAAAGCTGTTAACACAACCGGGAGTGAGCATAGAAAGATACAACATAAAACTATGGTGAGTCTTATGCGTCGTTACTGTCTAATAGAACGTAATGATTCTAATTGCAGCACAGAGATAGAAACATTATACAAAATGAAACATGGTAAAGTAAAAAACCATAAAGACATTTATTGGGATGACGCCGTAGCATTGCTTAAAGACGGTGGTAAAATAACTGATAATTATTTATCAAATACGTTATACACCATAACAAAGACCAGATCGTTGAGTGAGATATTTCATGTTAATCGTGAAATACTTTGGTTAGAATATTTAGTAGAGGAGTTAGAAAAATGAGATATGTAAATTATTTAGAACAGAAAAAAGACAAAGACGCAGTTGTGAATATGGGTTGTAGCGACATAAAAAACTTTGTTAACTATGTTAAAGAAAATATAGATAAAAATGTCCATCAAGTTACGGACTTAAAAGAATATCTAGAAAAAAGTAGCTTTATTATTATGGATAAGCAAGTCTACTTAAACTTAGATGCTACGTTAGCTATACACGGTAGTGACGTAGTTAGCATTTTAAAAGGTGGTAAAAGATACTCATTCTACAGCGTAAGAGCGGTTAGCATCTTTACGGAGATACCTTACGAAACGATAAGAGATAGATTTATGGACACGATTAAAGATATCGTAAATATCACACATAACGGAAAGAAGATATCGCTCAAAAACGGTTTACCTGTGTTTGAGTACAAAAAGGTAAATAGCGAAATGTTTACGATCATAGACGCCATGGCGTTAACACAAAAGAATGTTTACGGAAATGAAGATGTGTTATCTTTAATCAGAAACCAAGAACGTACAGAGGAGTCTATGGATGAGTATATATTTAATCAATCAGAATCTATATCGTTGGTATTTGATAAAGATAATATAATATCTCTAACGACACACATAGACAATGATGTCTTAAACTCTAACTTTTGCGAACATAAGTTACGTTTACTTAGATCAGCTCTTCTATCTGGTAGACAGTTATTCATAAACGGTTACTTTGTTAAGTTAACAAAAACTACTATGAAACTAGATGATAATATCTATAACGATACTAATTGGTTTGGTGGTACTAATCCTGTATTCATTATGTCTACAGATAATATTAGATACATACCACATATAGATGATGCCTATACAGATATTCCTGGTGTGGTAGGTATAGACAAAAAACCTAACAGATATGTTAGAATGATTAACGTATACAACGGATGGTTTAAAGGTTTTAATCTAACTTATAACGATAGAAAGAAACTTGCTGACAGGCGACAGCTTAAGAAAGGTAATCTATCACTATATAAGTTAGAAAAATTCGAAGCTCTTAACGGACTAACTACCCAAACAAAGAACTTGTTGGTGTTAGATGCGTTATGTAACGGAATTGTACACGGTTAACAAATAAACTTAAAGGAAAATAATGAGCGAAATAAAAAGAGAGAGTATTAAAAATACAATTGCACTACTGGAACCGACCGTAACAACGATCGGTGGAATAGTTAACTTAGAGTTTGACAAAAACTCTTATTCAGAAAATTGTCCTGTAGACATGAGTGTAGTAAAAAAGTTAGAAGACTTTAACTTTGAATATCTGGAAGAAGTAGCTAACAAAACTACAGATGTGGCTATAGAGAAATTCTTAGAAGATGATAATTTTACTGAGGCTATGGCACATGCTCCTTACTTGTCAGATAGTTCGACAACATTTAACGTGTTAAAGAATTATGAGACAACCAATAGTGATGGTGTTCAACTAGAAGAACCTCATGTCATTAGTTCTATTAATATGGAAAATAAACTACAAGAAAGTTTTAAACGACTAGAAGGTAAAATAAAAAAATCCATATAGCAATATAATGTGAGAGTATTCTCTCTCACATTTTTTTTTAATTTTAGGAGATGAAATGAAGTATACTAAACTGGGTGAAAATATATTTAAATTAGAGGATCCTCTAGATGAAAAATATAAAGAATTAAAGACGTTCATACATGACTTTGTGGAGACCAAAGATTTCGATAGAGTAAATATAGGTCTATCTTTGATGTTCAGATTGTCTATGATGGAATTAGTTGTAAATGATTTTATAAGTCTACACAGATCTGTATTAAAAGATAACGTACCTATTTCTATAACTATTAACTTAGATGGCAGAATATTCACAATCACTGTTGGCTACTATAATGGTGAATTACTATATAACTTAGATACATAGGAATAGAAGATGAAATTAGTTAAGTTAACGGGAATAGGTAGATATGATCTTTATGATATTTGTACAGAGATAGTAGAAAGATCTAACGGTAAAAAACATCATAACATTAAGTTTGGTAGTAGGGACAGAGGACTATGGCGAGTTTCTCTAGGTGTAGATAATAAAATGATTAATGTAGATAATGATCCTCTTCCCGTATGGTTAAATAAAGATAACTACTCTTTAATACCTTTATTGTCAAAAGACGACGGTAAACAAAGATTAGATGCTAGAGGTAACCCTATGTATTTCATAAGTTTTATTAAAAATCCAACAGAAGCTGAAAAGAATGATGTGTTAGCGTTTATAGAAATACCTAATGTATTCTATAGAAATATCACATTTGAAATAGAGGGTGGTGCTAAGTTAATATCTGTAGGCTATAACGGACAAACAATAAACGGAGTAACATATTCTTCTCCGTGTCCTATAGTTTTAATAAAAGATGGGATGGTATTAAAGTGGAAAGGCTTTGATAAAGACAACAATATAGTTACACAAACTATATCATACATCAACAACAAAGTGATGTCGACAGATATAACCCACCAATAGACTAGATCACTCTAGTCTATTGGATAGTGGTTAACCGAGGTCGTTAACAAAAAATCATAAAAATGCGTTTGCAAAAAATGTATACCTACAAAAGAGGGTGCGAAAATAGGTATTAATAAAAAATATATTGATAATTCATAAAAAATATGGCAAATAAATAAACGACCTCATATAAATAAGTTTAAATGAAATCATAAATAGGAGAATAAAAATGAAATCTAGATTTAAAGAAATATCTGAAGTGTTCCTATATCATGTAGGAAACATAAAAATAGATAAGAAATTATACGATTCTTTAAGAGCGTTTAGAACCAATTGGATTTATAAAAATGAATCACATATAAACTTTATGTCCAGTAACCTTATAGGTGTTTATCCTATCCGTTTTACAAAGAGCGATGAAGAAGAGATATATGCTATATTTAATCTTGACTTTAGATCACTAAGAGATGATCTACATGATCTACCGGATATCTATAAAGAAAGACATGTGTCAAGTAACCCTAGATATCTTTTACTTTTATACATAGCACACTTAACTATAATAAGTAAACAATCTGAAAGAAATAAGAATAAACTATTATTAGAGATTTATTTTATTTTAGCGATAGAGATATTCTCTAGTCTAATGACCAACTTCTATAAGTTCAGTCTAGATAAAGATGTAGCATCTGCTGTATTTGAAAAACTATCTAATAAGTTTATACTTAAGAGAGTGGGTTCTTGGCAGAAACTATTTGAGAATAAAGCTGAAGATATATACGAACCTAAAGGTGTACATGTAAAAAGATTGAAGACCTTTAAAACCGTTGATGCTACATATGTAATAGCTGACCTACAAGGTAAGTTAAGAAGTATTGTGAAAGAGATGACTAAGGTAGTTTATGAAGTTAAAGAAACTGCTGAATCTAGAGATACTAGATCCTTACTAGCTACAGATGAAGAAGGTGATGAGAAGTTACTAGATGTAATCCATTCTAATAATATATATCATACATCTATATTAGACATTATCTATAGAAAGAATGAATTCGTAAATGAAGATTATATAAAGATAATGAAAGAACTCTATAGAAATCTACATGAAAAAGAGTTAAAGAAAGTACTGGATTATATATCTGATAACTACGTAGATAATAAAAAAGAGATAGATGAATTAGTGAATACATCTATAAACGCAAATATTAGATATCTATATTTATCTAAACTATATCCACCATATGATAAGTCTATTATAGCTATAGTAAAATATCTTAGAGGGTTTTGGATAAATAGTAAAGTTAAAGATGCTGATAATAAGAAGTTTAAAGCATTAGCGTATAAGTTTACTGTTAAAGCTACTGGTAAGAAAACTAACCGTATAGTTGTCACAGTTGTAATAGCATTGGCTATATACATAATGTTATTAGCTATAAAAAGTACGAAGAAGTAATTATGATTTTATTTGCTAAAGATTGGGGTAGATATCCTACCGCTATATTGCACTTAAGCACTACAAATACTTCATTTGTTACATACGCTGCTAAACTGAAAAAGATGGGAATTAAAAACCACGCATTTCCGTTAGCGTTAATAAACCCATTAATAAAAGATCTAGACCCGTATGATGAAGCTTCTTTATCGAATGAGCAAAAGAGTATGATCATTGAAGAAGTGAAGATAAATCCTTGGTATTTCTTTAGAGAGGTTATGAGAGTACCTGCTAAAGCTGGTGTTAATCCTAATAAGTTTGAAGCTAATAGAGGTAATATATCATTATACTGGGCTTTCTTTAACCATATAACATCTTTACTTATACAACCTAGACAAACTGGAAAGTCTGTATCTACGTATGCATTGGATAGTGCTATATTAGGTTTCTGGGGTCACAACTCTGACTTAACTCTTTTAACTAAAGACGATACACTAAGAACTATTGCTGTTGAGTCCATTAAAGAGATAATGAATGAATGGCCTGATTACTTAAAGTTAAAGACTAAGAAAGATAAGAACAACTCTATGGAAATAACTGTGGAGTTATTAGGTAATAAATACTTAACAGCTGTTGGTCAAGCTTCTCCTAAAGCTGCATTTAAAATCGCTAGGGGTTTAACAACGCCAAGAAGACACATTGACGAATTTGGATATGTGGCTAATATAGATATAACTTTACCCGCCATGCTAGCAGCTGGTGGTGCAGCCAACGATGAAGCTAAAGCATCCGGTAACCCATATGGAACCATATTCACGACTACTGCCGCTTTTAGAAACAGTAAAGAAGGTGAATTTGCTTATAATATATTTAAGAACGGAGTTCCTTGGACAGAAGAGTTTTATGATGTAGATACAATAGAAGAACTTAATGACATCTTAGTTAAGAATTCACATAGTAAATCTGTGGTATTAGTTTTAGAATTCAACCATAGACAATTAGGTAAGACAGATGAGTGGTTAAATAAGAAGATGTCGGACGCTATGTCAGAAGGAGATAGTGCTGAAGCCGATTACTTAAATCAATGGCCTCTTGGTTCTGGTTCATCACCTCTTGATAAAAACCTTATTAAGAAACTAACTGAAAGTAGAATGGATCCTTCATATACAGATATATCATCTTTAGGTTATATCATTAGATGGTTTGTACCAGATACATATGTAGAAGGTGCTTTGTTAGATAAGAGTCTTATACTAACACTAGATACATCTGATGCTATTGGTACCGATGATATAGCGTTATCTATAAGAGACGTTAGAACAGGTGAGACGTTAGGTGTAGGACAGTTTAACGAAACTAATACAATAACATTCTCCAAGTTTATATTTTCTTTACTAATGAAGTTTAAGAAATCTGTGGTGATGATCGAAAGAAGATCTACTGGTACATCTATAATGGATAGTTTAATATTACTACTATTAGAAGCTGGGGAAGATCCTTTTAAAAGAATGTTTAATTGGGTTGTTCAAGAGAGTGATATAAAAAGTAGGAGATTTGCTGAGATAAATACTAGTAGGAGAGATCCTAATGTTTATACTAAGTTTAGAAAAGAATTCGGATATGCTACTAGTGGATCCGGTAGAGCTTCTAGAGATAAGATTTATGGAGATAATCTAATAAACAGTCTTAAGTACACTGGTGCAGTGGCTAGAGATAAAGTATTAATAGGTCAGATATCTGGATTAAAGACTAAGAACGGTAGAATAGATCACGATTATAACGAACATGATGATGTCGCTATCGCTTGGTTGTTAGGTTACTGGTTCTTGACTAACGTTAAGAATGGTTCTTTTTATGGTTTATCTATAAATGAGATACTGTCTGATGTGGTATTAAACGATACAGGTATAGCTGAAGATCTTGATCAGAAATATTATATGGAACAACAGAAAGCTATTAAGTTAGAGATAGATAACCTAATAAGAAAACTGAAAGATACTAATAACTTAGTAGAGTTGATATATACTACTAATAGAGTAAAGTATCTAAACTCTAAGTTAGACATAGAAATATCTAATTCTCTTAATATAGAATCTATGTTATCAGAGATTAAAACCATTAAAGAAAAAGAGTTACGAGCAAACAGAACATATTAATTATACAGTAGCAAATGCTACTGTATAATTACTTAATGTCTTTTACAAATAATTCTATTCTCTTAGCATATTCTTTTACATCTAAGAATCTACCTTGAGTATTTAACACCATCGCCATAGGAGTTTTCTTAAATAGTCTATTATTATATCCACTGTATACTAGTGACATAAAGATAAATGCATTCTCCATAGCTACCGCTACATAATGCTTAACTTCATTACCGAATAAGATACTACTTATTATAGTTAATATAAGAGTTCTGTTTAAGCGATTAACTCTACTAGTTAAACAAGTACTGAATAATGTTACTAGATCATTTATATCTACTATTTCTTTTTCAGGTTGTTTTATTAGATTATCTACTTCATCTATTTTGGCTATACTACCTACAGCTTTTGCTGTTATAATTATTTTACTATCGTGTTCTTTATCAGGAAACACTATTGAAGCATAGTAATACGCTAATACGTATTTAAGTTCATTAGCATCTAATACATCTAGTCTTAAATTACTAGCTATTGTATTTGTAATTACAGAAGCGAATATCTTTATAGTATTAATAGTAAACTCTTCGTCAAACGTACTCTCTTTTAAATAGTGACATATTAAACCTACATGGTTTATTTTAATCTCTAGTAATGATTTATCTTTTACTATACTATCTATAGTAGTAAAGTTCTTATCTTTCTCTGCGTTAACACAAGATCTTAAATCTACAAATATTAATAATTTATTTGTTGATGTTGTAAAATATATAGGCATGTAGAATCTACCCATAGCTTTTTCTTCCTCGTTTTTACCAGTTATAAAAATCAAAGCATATGTACTACCGTTTTTATATTCATAGTTTAACTCGTTTACGCTATTTCTATAGTAATCTAATAATCTACTTTCTGTTGTATTCACACTATCTTGTAGTGTCGCATATGGCGTGGTGTGTATGGTATTGATTTTCATTATATCTCCAATAAATTTCTTTAAAAACAAGTTAAGTGAATTAGTAATGTTTTCACATAAAATAAAATAAAAAGGTTTATAATGGCTAGATTAGTACTGACGGAGATTCTATCATTAGGTATGTCTCTTGAACATAACGCCACTTGGTGGCAGGTAGCTACGGATGAAGACTTCACCGACATACTAGTAGATGTACCTATGGAAGAAGATATGTTATATCATTTTAGAACACCTATAAGAAACCACGATGGCACAATTAGAGTATCTCCAGATAGATTATACGCTAGATGTAAAATTTGGATAGAGGACGAGTACATGCCTTGGTATTATCTACCATATTGTGATCCTGATTATTTATTATCGCTAGATCACGACGGTAGACAAGACTTATTGAGTCAAATAGAAGTTACAAATATATATTAAAAAGGAAAAATAATGGCTATAGAAATTAGTATATCACAACCATACATACCAGCTGGTTCTGGTTTAGAACATACCGAAACAAGGTATCAAGTGGCAAGAAATCCAGATATGACTGATGTTGTTATAGATTACACAACAACAGAGGCAGCAGAGTTGTTACATTACAATAACGATATGTCGATAGCTAGAGATGAGATATTTTACCATAAAGAGAGATTAACGTTTAACGATGGTAATTTCATGGAATCTGATATAGAATCGCTATCTTATAATAGAGTTACAAAGGTGCATGTTAGTAGTATTTACACACCTAAGATATCAATAAACACATCTACTCTTGATGTAGGTCATATACATATGGTAGTAAAACTTTCTGAATTAAGTATGGTTTTTGGAACAGATCAACATTCAAGCACTGATTGGTATGTTAAGAATACTTCTGGTGAGGTTTTATGGGAGAGATTATTCGACGAAGATAATCTAACGTCTATGATAATACCTAAAAATATCTTTATCGGTAGACATGTATACGTTATAGAAGCTAGACAAAGAACACTTAATGATGAATCATATGTTGGTAGACTACTAGTTGCTAATGAATTATCTGGCTCCGGAATAGCAGTTGTATCTAAACGTATATTATATTTAAATACAGATAATGTAATAAAAGTTCGTTTAGGAGCTATAACTAGATCTGCCATAACTTGGTCACTCCGCACATCTAAACACGAATACGTTTATAAACGCATATCTTCCATAATAGATAGTACATTTAATATAATAGATATACATATAGATGGGAGAAAACTAAACGGTCAAGATGATTATTATTTAGAATTAGAAACCCAGACATTAATGGGCGACATAGTTAAAAGAGAAATACTATTACATACATATGGATATATTGTTCCTCAAGATAGATACATGATAGATGCTGCTGCATACGCGTTCGTTGCTGAAGACCACGTTGATGTCCCCTTATACTTTAAAGCAGGTGTTAGTCTACAATTAGAAAACGGATATGTTCCTTTAGTCACTGATAACAAAATCACATTCTACGAATTAGAAAAACATATAGTAACTAATGAATACGGTATAGAAATACCTAACATAGAAAAAAGATCCTATCAAGTTATGGCTGCGAATAACATTATTCATGTGGCGTACTTGACAAGAGAAAATGTTAGTGAGGATAATGTTAGATTCGATTATACGGCATACACAACAGATATAACGGCGGATGAGGGTCTCGACAGGCTATCTATCGTTCGTAATAACAAATATAACGACGTAGCCGGCGACGATGAGAACGATTACTTCGGTACGGTTAGCTGTTTAGAAAATCCTAACGGTTTAAGACCTGGTGTTTTAGCTAGACTAACTAACGGTGGTAACTTTGGTTTATATGTGTTAGATATAAATGACGATTACACCGTCATAAGTGGACTCGATGATCTATCTAATATAGAATCTTATTATACAGAAAACGACGCTCTAGATAGATTGTTTTTAAATACCTTGAACATGAGACATAAACCATATGTAATAGTAGAAAAGAATAATATATGTGTTAGATTAAATAAACTAGATAAAACAGTAATGCCGTTAGATACAAATGACCTAGTAGTCGCTTCTAATAGATGCTACCTGTTTGAAACTATAGACGGAGTTATAATAATGATTAGTGAAGGTACTAATGATAAAGCTATATTTAAATACTTTAATGCTGAAACTATGATTACATTAAGAGAATTCCATAGTGATTTAATTTTTGACTCACTTACATTTATTAGATCGCTAGATCATAAACTGCGTATGTTGGAACCGTACAAACTTGGACATAAAATAAGCGTATTAACATAGGAGAAAATATGAAACAATTTATTTTAAAAGAATTACAGACAGATTTAGTAACTCATGAAAGAACTACTTGGCAGTTATCCGATTCGGTTACATTTGATAATATTATAGATAGTGTATCTAACAGCACACTCTATAGAAACACTTGGTTCGTCGATGTGTCTCTGTTAGCTGGAACCACGTTATACATAAGAGCAAGAAGAATCTTTGATGATGATAGCGTAAGTGACTGGGTTATGTTCTCTGAGGTTATGTCGGGTGTGTCTGATATAAATTTTGTAATGAACGAATCTGAAGTATCGTCACCTATGCTTATGGGTGCTGTTAGTATCGAACGAACAGAGGATTTAATAGAATTTCATCTAGCACCTATGCGATCGAATGGTCTTCAGCACTTATCAACTGATTTTATAATATCTAAATTGAACGGTGATATAGTATTTAAGAAATTAAACGACAGAACTAACAAAACATATCTATATCTAGATACAGAAAATTATGATATGTCAATATATGAAACATTAAAATTGTATGTATGTTATAAAAATGAAAATGGGGTGAGAAGTGAATTTGCTGAATTCACTATAGATCCAGTAGAAGTTAAAGTATATCCTACATACAAACCGGAATACATAACACCGGCGTTATCTTACGATCTAGCTCTAGTGAATCAAGATAATGTGGAATATGATTTATATATTTACGATAATGAAAGTAAAGAAGATAAGTTCGCTGTATTTAAAACAACTGCTTTAAATATAAGAATACCTAAATATACCCTATCTTATAATAAAACGTATTTATTAAAAATAATAGATTCAGCTACCGATATGGTGTACTGTCAAGAAGAATTCACAACTAAGAATTCGAAAGATTCGTATAACTTAATAAATAACGTTAATGAAATAAAATTCGACACAATACCGTGGGTATTTCCATTCGATACAGAAACCGTCGATAAATCTAAAGAATACTATATAGAGGGAGTTGATGATAACTTCGCTATATTTTACGACCCGGATAAGAAATGGTTTGTTATATCTAAAATAACTAGAGATGCTCCTGGTATTATATATTCTTATAAAGAACTAGAAAGAGAGATTGCAAAAGATAAAATAAACATACTCAGAATACATAATGATAGAATTGTTGTCATAGCTAATGACACAGATGGTAATATAACTATACACCAGGTTAGTTATAACATACTACATTATAGTGCAGTATCAGACACAGGTGTATATAATACTGACTTTAGTCTTACTGACAAGATAGGTATAAATGCTTCTGTCTTTAATGGTCTGAGAAGAAAACTCTATCTACTAGCTGAAAATACTGGTAACAACAAAGTTTATATGTTAATATACGATTTAGAGACCTCTACATATTCTATTGGTCCAGAGTTATTAGAACAAGAATATCATCATTATACGTTATCACAAGTTGACAATGATAGATTACTGATAACAGCAGCTGGGTTATATAACGGCGACGAAGCTACTGTGTGGGTATATAACATAAGAACGAATGTATTTGATAACATACAAAGTGTTCCTACGGAGTTAAAAGATGATAATTTACTTACTGTTAAATTAAGAGACGGTAACATAATGTTGTTAAACTCTACGCCGGGTGGACAGAACACCAAATATGGATTATTCGATATAGAGGGTTTAACTTTAGATGTAGTAGATACAGATAGTTATAAAATAGGTAATGTTGCTCTAACTAATCTAAATGGTACTATGTTTATAGATATAGATGATGAGGCTGATAAAGTAAATTACTTAAGACAGCAATAATAGAACACGTTAAACAACCATATAGTTACAGATGACAATGGTCGTCTGTAATTATTTTTTCTCTATTAATTGAATTAGTTTAAACTATTCATTTTATTATAATAAAATAAATTCCAAATTAGAAGGATATACAATGCCGATTTTTTCAGCAACACCGAAAAATATTTCTTTAGGAACAAGAGACGCGTCAACGAGAGTACCACCACCGGTACAACCAAATGAAGCACAATTCAAACCTAAATTTTATATTTACGCACAAAAAGGTCGTCTGACTCCTGAAGAGGTAGACGGAGGAACACTACTAGCGATGTATGGCGAAGAGACCATTAAGAAAACATCTAAATATTTCAATCACGCTACTCTATTCTTAAGAGAAATGTTGGGAGCACCAGCGACATGTGTGGTTCAAAGAGTATTCGATAACGATATCAAAGTTAAATCTAACGTAACTGTATGGTACGATGTAGTTCTAGAAGACCTACCAGTATACGAAAGAAGAAGTGACGGTTCTTATGTACTAGATGGAAACGGTAACCCTGTTGACTCAGGAGACACTAAAGAAGGTTATAAATTTAAAATTTATCACTCTTACATGGATAATGCAGCTGTAGAGTTGGCATTGGCGGGTGGAGCTAATGAAGATGAAGTTTATAGACAAGCTATTCAACAAGGATTTATGACAGGTAAAGGTGGAATTGCTTCTACTATGTATCCTATCGCTACATTCGTTGCTGATTCATATGGTGAAGCTTATAACTTCGAAGGAATATCTATATCTCCATTAACTGGTGATGATGCTGATGATAAAGTAATGAAAAAAGCTGATATCTTCCCATATATATTCTCTAGATATAGTTCACTTAGCGGAGTTAAGAAAAATGTAGACACTAAACTTGGTGATCCGTTTGTTAAATTTGTACTTGGTGAAGGCGTACTAGATCCTACAACACAACAACCTCTACAACTTGAAGAGATGATGCCTAAACTTTGGCAGAATGTTGATGATCCAGAAAACCCTGTTAGATTCTCTGACATTGCCGAACCACACATTTACTATAACCACGTTAAAACTATTAACGAACTAGTATTTGCTAAAGAAGCTCCTGAAGTTACAACAACTGTACAAACTTGGGAAGACGGTCTTGATGCAGCTACTGCTGATTGGTTTGATTATGATGCTACCGACTTGGGTGCAGATCCAGATCAAGAGATGCTAACTAACCTATTGACAGGTGTTTCTAGTAAAGATGTAAATTACTTTACATTACAGAAAGCTCCTAGTACTGTTGCGTTAACAGGAACTACTAGTGAAGTATCCATTTCTAGTCATAATACAATCTACCTTAATGGTGGTACTGATGGTGCTGAACATACGTTAACTAAGTTCGAACAACTTGTTACTGCACAATGGGATAACTATCTTAACATTGATGCTAAAGAGATCTCTCTAGCACTTAACCCTGAATCAACATTTATAGATTCTGGATTTACCGTAGATACTAAACTCAAAATGGCTAACGTATTGGCTAACAGAAGAGACTTGTCTGTATTACTTTCTACTCATGAGTGGAATACTGAAAACAGAACAAAAACAATTGGTGAACATTTAGCAATCGCTACACTATTGAAAAACAAACTTAAGTTATTCCCTGAATCTACTTATTTTGGTACATCAGTAGCTAGAGGTATTGTAGTAATGGGATCTGGATTTAAATCAGATGGTTCTTATAGATTTAGAGTTCCTCAACTATTAGACTTCGTGACTAAAGCTGCGAGACAAATGGGTGCTGGTAACGGTCAATGGAAACCTGGATTTAACTTTAGTAGATCACCGCTTAACGTTGTTGATGTTGTTAATGATCTTGAACCTACGTTCATACCTGAGTCTGCTAAGAGTATCTTATGGAAAGCTGGATTAATCTGGTCGCAAAATAAAGATAAGAGAACTTGGTTCTATCCATCTATGCAAACTGTATATGAAAACGACACATCTGTACTTAACTCGTTTACTAGTATTATAGCTATTACGACTATTGTTAAACTTCATGAAGATTGTTGGGAAGAATTCTCAGGAGCTACAGACCTATCTAACGCTGAGTTAGTAGAGAAAGTAGAAAACTACATGAACTACAGACTTAAAAATAAATTTGATGGAATCGTTGAAGTAGAACCACGTTGTGTGATTACTGAAGCTGATGAAATTAGAGGTTATAGTTGGAAGCTTATTACATATCTATATGCTAACAATATGAAAACAGTATCTGAATCTCACATCGTGGCTATGAGAGCATCAGATAGAAATAACTAAACGGTAAAGGATTATAAATGAGATTAAATACAGCCGTAAGAGACACTGACTTACATGGTGTTAAACACACAGCTCTGGATCTAAAATATGGATCACAACAAGGAGCTCTTCCCGTACTAGGTGCTAAAATGCCTGACGGGAAAACGTATGGGGAATGGATTAACAACGCTGCTCACATTAGTAGACAAGTAATTCCATTTGTTTTAGAAACTCCTAAATTCTTTGAGTTCTTTCCAAACCCTAAAGACTGGGTAGAAACATTTATTTCTATCTTCGAAGTACATCCTGAAACTATTGATGGATTAGACGCTACACTTACTGTAGAGAAAGATCAACATAACGTTGGTGGTGGTGGACAAGTCCAACATGAAATCACTAATGTTAAAAGACCTGAATCTGCTGTTAAGTATACACTTAGAGAGAAAGATGGTAAACCTATTAATAGATTCTTGGATCTATATATTAGATATGGTATACAAGATCCTAATGTTAAGAAACCACTAGTAACTTTACTACCTGGATTCAAAAAAGGAATTCTATATACTCCTGATTACTATACATTCTCTACTATATTCGTAGAACCGGATATTACACACTGTAGAGTGGTTGAAGCATACCTTGTCATTAATCAATCTCCTAACACAGCTGGTGCGGTAACTTCTAAAAGAGATCTTTCTGCTGCTGGTGAAATGGTAGTGTATGATATTGAAACTGGTGGTATTATGATGTACGGACAATCTATTAGAGAGTTAGGACAAGTTATGTTAGATAAACTAACTGCTACTTATATTAACCCTGATAATGTTGTTCCTGCTGTAGATACTACTAATATGACTGCTGCCGTAACTGACAGTAAATTCAATTATAGTATTGACAAAGATAGAGCGAAAGCATAAACAATAATATATACGATAGCACATGCTATCGTATATATCTTATTTGTATCTTGATACTAACCAATCTTTATCGTCAGCTTGTATATGCTTATTAACTAATAAAGTTTCTACAAGTCCTGCTACTTCTTCAGATGCTTCTTTTAAGTCATCTAGCGTCCTGTCTAATCCATTATCTATAGTAATATCATAAGGATACTCATCCAGTTGTGTTTCAGTGGTTAAATCTGATTCTGGGAACTCTCTAGCTATTTTAATAGTAACTGGTTCAAACTCGCTCAACTTTTTAAATTCTTCTAATAGTCTAAAATCAGTAATAACAATTACGTCTACATTATCAGATATAAGTTTATTAATATTTTCTTTAACTATATTTATCCAGATGTCTGGATTAGATTCTTTCATATACATAGAGAAGTTATCAATATCATTTCTAACTTCACTATCAGTAGTATCTTTTAATTCGTTTAGTTCCTCTAATGAGATACCTCTAGCTTTAGAGACAGCTATCTTTATAGGTTCTCCAAAACTAATTATTTCTGTTTTTAGTTTATACTCCGCTAACTTATCTTTTAATAACCCGGCAAATACATCTTTACCGGATCTCTTTCTGTGTCCTATCATTACTAATACTGTTTTACTCATCCCTTTCTCCTATACTTGAAATTGTTGGTGATACTGTTGTTTTTCCTAGATATCTTTTCTTACCTAATGTAAATAAGATTGTAGATATGTTTTGTTTATATTTCATTAATCTTATCATGGCTGACTTTGGAAAGAATGCTTCGTGCATCATAGTTCTTTCTTTATTGTATATCTTAAGTATAGCATGCATAGGTGGTTTACCTATATATCTAAACATTTCTAATATGATATCTGTTTTTATAGTAGGTCTATCATAACCTCTACCGTAAGGACCAGCTTTCTGTATCTCATCGTATAGGTTATCGCCTATATACTCAAACGGTACTTCTATGTCATATTTATTAACGACACCATCTTCTGATTTAGTAGCTTCTGCTAGCTTATCAAACATAGCCATGAACTCTCTTATCTTCTCAGATCTTATAGTACAACCAGCAGCACCTTTATGACCACCACTTTTAATAATGATAGTAGGATCTTCTTTGGTTATAGTATCTAGTATTCCTTTTAAATCAATACCTTCTACTATTCCTCTACCACTACCTACTAGATTACCTTCTCTTCCTTCTACAAATGTAAATGCAGGTACTTGTAATCTATCTCCTAGAGTATTAGATATAAGACCAGCTACACCTAAACCTTCTGGTAGTAGTGTTACTATAGAGTTAGAATAAGGATTTAGTTTAACCCCTGCGTTCGCTATAGCTAACATAGTGGATTCTGTTTTCTTACGTTCATTATTTAACTTAATTAATACTTTTAAGTTAGCTATTGCATCATGTATATCTCTAGACACTAAGAATTCATATGCTAGGTAAGCTTTACCGGTTCTATTAGCAGCATTAAGCAATGGAGCTATCATAAACGATATAGTCTCTTCGGTTACTACCTTAGGTAAATCTAGTAATTCTCTAGCCGCTACCCATATGATATCTAAAGAGTTAGATAATTCATGTAGACCTTCTTTTAGATAGTATCTATTTATAGGATCTCTCATATCCATTTGGTCGGATAGTATGGTATTTGTCATAATAGGTAATATAGTTCTCATATTGTCTTCTATTAAAATTCTATGTCCATTGTTCTTAAATAGGTCATACACTAGTGTCATAACTAAATATATAACATGACAACCAGATATATTAACACTGAATGTATCGTTATCTCTTTGAGGATTAACGAAAGCGTCACTATATTCTAGTTCTCCTTCTTTAGGGAGTAAGTGGTGATCTGTTACAACTATATCTCCAACTCCTTCTTTCTTAAGAATACCAAATCTAACATCATCAGCAGAACCATGATCAGCAGTTATAACTAAATCTACTTTTCTTTCTTTATGAATAGCTAAGGTTCTTTTAATCATTTCATCATTTACACCGTTACCATAAAGTCTTTCGTTTACTAAAACGTGTAGTGACTCCACATCATGATTGAAGTAATCTATAATAGATCTATATATAATAGCGGCTGAAGAAACGCCATCAGAATCTGAATCAGTGATGGCTACAATGTTTCCACCGGCTATAAGATGTGTATATATTATATTAGCTGCTTTGTGTGCGTCTAGGAGACGATCTAACGACGGAACTACATCTATGGTAGGAGTTAGTACGCCTTTAACTAATAAAGGGTCCTTTATCCTATTTCCTACAATACTAGCTACTAGGTTAGAATAACCTAATTTCTTTACTTCATCATAGACTTCTCTATTTGTTTCTATTTTCTTTCTCATTACCAAACCTTTCTTTAGGTATAAATCCATTAGCTAAGAATAACTTAACGATATTATGACCTTTTCTAATTTCTTTAGCTGTATAAATTCCAGTGTTCATGAATAACTCTTTTATAGAAATTATCTTATCACCGTCTGTTTCTACAATTATATCTTTTATATTATCTTCTTCTACATACATATTTAAAAACTGTATACAATGTGTATAAAAAGATATATTAGATTCTATATGCTTTAATCCTTCTACATATGACACATAGTTAATATGTGGTAATGTCTTATCATGATGTATCGTAATCTTCATCTCTGTCCTTTCTTACTTTTCAATACATAACAGTATGGAGGATTTTTAATATATAATCCAGACGCATTCAAGCGTCTGGATTATATGTTTCTTTTATTGTACTCAATAGATCCGATAGTTGCGGAGCATTAAGCATCTCATTAGCGTATCTTACTGTATTAATAGGACCCATTACTAGATTTATATTATTCATCTTGAATGTTTCCTTTTCCACACCCTCTACGTCTATCAATTCTCTCTTTGTGGTTATCTTTGATAAATTTAACGCAACACTATCTGAAGGATACGAAGATACGGCATCTATATCGTATACATGGAATCTTATGTTAGTGTTTATATCTACCATAACACTACTCTATTACTTCAAAAATCTTATATAAAAAATCTATATCCTCATCGTGTACTTTCTTATCCATCTTATCACTCTCATAGAACGCTCTAGCTGTATCACCAAACTTATATCCCATAGCTGTCCAATCTATTACCATATGGATAATGTTTAATTTAGTAGTAGTATCATATATAGTCTTATAAGTCTCTATATGATGGTGGTTATTTGTATAGTGATTTATCCAAGCTGCATCAAAATCAAAAGCTGGTTCGTCGATACCACCATAAAACTTCTCTCTATATTGTACAAACTCTTCTTTAGTAAACTTAGATAGGTCGTGTTGGCTAACACTTTCTTTTAACATTACTAAGAATTCACTATCGTTTAAGCATTCTACATTATTCTTAGTTCCTATTAGTTTATTAAAAGCTTTCTCTACATTTTTTATATGCTCTTCTAGATAATCTAAATACAATCTACTATTCTTAATTATTTCATACGCTTCCATCATTACTTATCCTTTGTTTGTGTTTATAAATTCTATAACTTCATCAAAATCTTTTTTATATTTATAGTTGTATATTCTATTAATATAATCTACATTAAGAGTTTCGTTATTAACATCGTCGTCTTCAAAAGCTAACCTAGCAGATATACTCTCTTCACTATCGTTTCTATCTACCATACGTTTAACTCTTATGTCTCTAGGAACTAATAACATCACTGTCTTATAATCTACAGATAATTCTTTAAGTAAGTTTTGTATAACAATAGCTGCTTTATTAGTTATTATAGCTATACTCATATTCTTACCAGACTGTAATTCCTTAGTAGACACTGCGTATATCCATTCATCAGATAACTTAGCATATACTATTAAATCTTCATTATCTGTTATTTCATCAACCGTACAATGAATATATCCATCATCTATCTCTCGTTTCTCTCTACTAGTATAGATAGTTACTCTATCCATGTCTAGTTCGTTTTCTATACTGGTCTTTCCTACTGCACTAGGACCTACTAATAAAAATATCATACTATTCCTTTGCACCATTCGGTAATATCTTTTTATCTATTAACTTAAGATAGAAATTAGGAGTTGCTTCTTTCATTGCTTTAGCTAGCCATCTTATTTGGAAGTATGCTGCTCCACTATCTCTTAGTGAGAAATAGTTCTTTAAACTTCTGAGGTTGAACGTTATGACCATATCTACCTTCCAGTTATCCGTTACTATGTGTTTGAATGGATCGCCTGCATTTCTCTTTGCTTTACCATCACACAATTTTTCAAATATAACATCAGAAAGTTCTTTAGCTTTAATAAGAGTCTTAAATGTATTTATATTATCTTTAGATAAACATATAGATACAAATTCTGTTAATGCTTTACTTTCATATTTTCTTCTATAGTTACTATATTGTTGTACTAATCTATCAAACATACTATTTGTTTCTACAACTAACATCTCAGGATCTGCAATAACAAACATATCTAGATTTACTATAAGTTTATGAAACAATCTCTTAGCTGTTTTTAAATCACCTATGATAACATAATCATTATCCATAAATTGTCCATATACAGCTAGAAAAGCAAATATAACCTTATTCATAGTGTATCTAGTACTTCTTACAGAGATAGCTTGTATTCTATGTCTAGCATGTTCTTGTAAACATCCTCTACTAGTTCCTCTTACTAAATATGATATAGTAGTGTGTTCTAATACAGAGTGGTGTTGATGAACCCATGCTAAACTATCTAATAATTCTGATTCTCTAACAGAGTCTAACTTATCTCCTGGTTGATAATTCTTAATACAGTCATTCTCCGACATTCTAAAACTATCATAACATGTTCTAGCAGCTAACTCTGATACTTCTAGTCCAGATTGCTTTAGTAGAGTTACATTTGGTAGGTTATATGCAATACCATATTTTTCTTCTGTCATTTGTTATCCTTTTGCTTAATTTCAATATAAGCAGTATCTGTAATCTTTTTTATTAACATATTATAACACTAGTCTTGTATAGACAAATAAAGTTAAAGGAGTTTATATGTTATTTGTTACATATGATAGTAGATTAAAGTTATTTAGTGGTCCAAAAGGGAATAAAGCTAAATGTTTCTTTAAAGAGTTTGAGGCTGGTATCATTGGTTTAGAAGAAACTAGTGAGAGAAGAGATATAACTATTAAATATCAAATGGCATTTAATGTTGTTGTTTATGATTACTTATTAAACGATAATATTAATGTAGTTAAGAGATTTAAAGAATATTATAGAACTATTAAAAATGTTAAATTATAGTATTTTTTAAGAAATGTTTCTTTTAGTGAAAATACATCTAAATGTTTTCTTGTTTACAAGAGACTGCGATCCCTATTTTAGAGCTTAGTGCACTCGTACTAAATCTTTCCCATATGTTTTGACAATAACTCTAGTGCGGGGACGGCACTAGATGGGAGAGTCCGTGGGTCAACGGATGCACTGCCACGCCAGCGGGCGTCGGCGCCATCTATTGTTATTAGCTTTGATATATTTTTAATTATATATTATAATATATCTATTAAGAAAGATAATACTAATAAATACATAGGAGTAAGTAATGAATAAAGAACAATACATTGAAACTAATAATCTATTACTTAAATATAGTAAACACTATTACTTAAAGAATGAATCTTTAATTAGTGATTTAGAATATGATAAACTTAATAGAGAATTACTAGAATATGAATCTAACAATCCTAATGAAATATTAAAGAATAGTATTTCTAAAAGAGTAGGAGTAGAAGTCGGAAAGATTTTTAGAAAAGGATTTCATTCTAGTAAGATGTGGAGTATGTTAGATATATTCGATAAAGATGAAATGAAAGAATGGTTTGATAAGAGGAGAGAAGTAAAAAGCTTTTTATTAGAACCTAAATATGATGGGGTTAGTTTAAACGTTAAATACGATAAAGGTATGATGATAGAAGCTATAACCAGAGGAGATGGTAGTGTAGGAGAGATTGTAACTGAAAATGCTTTAATGGTGAAAGACTTACCTGCTGAAATAGAACATAAAGGTTTTATAGAGATAAGAGGTGAAGTAGTAATCAAAGATAGTGACTTTATAATACTTAATGAAGAGTTAAGTAAAAATGGAGATAAGTTATTGAGTAATCCTAGAAATGCTGCTAGTGGTGGATTAAGACAATTAGATCCTAAAAAGACAAAAGAGAGAAGATTGTCGTTTAGGGTGTGGGATATAGGTAAGAGTGATATAGTATTTAATACTCAATGGGAAAAGTTAGAGTATCTGTATAGTATGGGATTTGAGAAACATAAGTTAGTAGGAGTAGAAACATCATTAGATGGAATACTGTCTATGTTTAATAAATTTGAATTAGAGAGATGTGACTTTGGTGTGGGATTAGATGGTATGGTGGTGAAGGTGAATGAAGTAAGTTCTCAAATAGAGATGGGATATACTAATAAAATACCTAAATGGATGTGTGCATATAAGTTTAAAGCAGTGGAGAGAGTGACTATCTTAAAAGGTATTGAGTTATCAGTAGGTAGATTCGGTACAATTACACCAGTGGCTTTGATAGAACCGGTGAATATAGATGGAGTGACGGTAAGTAGAGTGACATTGCATAACTTTATGGAGATTGATAGGTTAGGGTTAAAGATTGGTGACAGTATAATAGTGATTAGATCAGGAGATGTAATACCTAAGATATTGAGAGTACATATGTCAGCAGTGAGAGGAGAGGTGAAAATAGAGAGACCTGAGAGTTGTCCAGTATGTGGAGGAGGTATAGTAAATGAAAACGGTATACTAAGATGTGGTAATGAAAATTGTATTAGTAAGGTGATAGGTACTATTTACCACTTTACTAAAAGAGAGTGTGTGGATATCAGAGGATGTGGTAAAAGCATAATAGAAGTGTTAGTGAGTAATGGTGTGATTAAGAATGTGGCGGATCTATATAAACTGGATGAAAATAGTTTTAATGGGTTAACGGGGTTTAAGAGTAGAAAGATACATAACATACTAACTAGCATTAACAATAGTAAAGGTGTAGAGTTATATAAGTTTATAAAAGGTCTAGGTATAAATAACGTAGGCGGTAGTGTAGGTAAGAAGTTAGTAGAGAAATTCGGTAAGGGAGTATTCGATATAAAAGAAGAAGACTTATTGGGTATGTCAGATATAGGAGAGAAAACTATATATTACTATATGGATTACATAAACAACAATATGGACTATATACAAGAGTTATGTAGATTAGTAGAACCTATAATAAAAGAGGAGGTAAAAGAATCTGGAGAAGTAGTGGTGTTAACTGGAGCAATGAGTGGTGGTAGAGATAAAGTAAAATCTTTACTAGAGTCAAAGGGGATAAGAGTGAGTAAGTCTGTGAATAAGAATGTGACTACATTAGTGTATGGTGATAAACCAGGTAGTAAATTCGATAAAGCTAAGAAAATGAATATACCGACTATTTACATAGATGAGTATATGAAAAACATGAAAGGAATATGAGATGAGAGTAGATGTAAAAACAATAGTAGATGATATAGACGGAAGAGAAGAAGATGTGGTAGCATTACTAACAAAAGAGGAAGATGGATCGTTAGCGATTAGATACTTACTAAGAAATTCAGAAGAGATACATCAAATAGTTATATCTGAAAATGAAGAGGTCGAGTATAGTAGAACGAAACCACTTAAAGATCAATATGAAGTTAGACTAATGGAAATATCAACCTGTTGTAATAAACCAGGAGAAGATGAGTTTGCACTCAATAGACCAATAGAACCACCATATACTTATGGAGACTTTCTAAATGATACAGCTATAAAAGAACCTAAGCAACCTCTTTATAACCATGGGTATGTGAGACCTGATCGTATTGGAGAACAATTTATACATCCAGGTTCTATACACACGACGCAGGAGATGCCTCTGTATAGACATAATACACAACAACAAATACCTGAACCATATACTCCACCGGAATTCGCACCGCTACCACCATATACTCCACCAGTATTTGCACCACAACTACCAAATACAGTACTACCACAACAAATGCCTCCGTTGTCGAGAGCCGCATCACTATTTGGACCAGGTTCTATACCACCAGAATCATCAGATACATCTGCACAACGAGGAGTTCCTGAATTACTAAAAACATCAGAATTTGAAACTCTAGAGGAATTTGGGGATGTTGTAATGAAAAATCTAGATGAAACCACTGATAAATTAATACAATTTATAAAGTCTACACTGTTATTGCATTGCGGTGAAGATGTAATAGTAGGTAGTAGAAGAAAAGGTCAACATTATAGCATAATAGAGAATCATATACCAAAGGGAACACAACCAATGTTCATGGAGCGTGTAGAATCGATATGGGGTGTAGCTGGTTTTAGACTTATGATAAATAATAAAATAACAGTTATGGATCAACAAACCCAGAGAACTAGAACTTTATATTCTGGACACGTGATGAATGATCCAGATAAAGTTGTATTAAACTTAGAAAAACCAGTAAATTTTAGACAACCAGGAGAGATAAACAATACTCATTTTGTACAGAGAGGTTTCTAATAAATAAGTATAAAATTTAAAAAAGGATAAATTATGGCAGAAAGTGTAGACTTTTATGAAATGATAGAAACATTAAAGGAGTCTAATGGTACGCAAGCGTGTACCATTAAGATCAATGACGATGATAAAATAGAAATAGAATACGCTAACGTGAGTGAGTCTAATTTTATCAAAATAACATTAGGTTGTTGTGGGTCATATGAAATCACTAGCGACACGGAAGATGACGACGATGATGATTACGAAGAGTGGAATCGTGGACACACAGTATCGTCAGGTGGGTTTTTCAGTCCTGTATCGGCTATGGATATGTATAATAATGTTTATCCTCCACCACCACCAGTGTTTAGACCACCACCATATGGAATGCAACCGCCTCAATTTGTTAATAACGTAGATCAACGTAATTATGTTAATCTACAACAAGTCCTGTACCCAAGACAAGAATCAAACAGAGGGATAAACGATATATTTTCAACAACAGTTTTGATAGAAGATACTATAAAAGATAGCCTAATGGCAATTGATCCTAGAAACAGAGGAGTTCTTATAGGTCCTTCTAATAGACTTAGTGAAAATCTATCTTGGGAAGATTCTGGAATAGGTGACCCAGGTGACAGAGGAATATCCATGGCAATGACTTCCCAGCAAGTAATGTTGACAACAGATATAATGATAACCGTTACGAGAATTATGACAGTATCTACTATAACACCAGGACGACCTAACGAATTATTAGTTGGTAAATATGTAAAACCGAACGGAGAAGAGTTAACCATATACGGATTTACTCTTTCTAGATCATGAGATATATATTACTATTATTAATATTAACTACAACTATTTTCAGTTTCCCCGATAACTCACTATATGGGTTTCCTACTAAGGGTAATGATTTATACTATAAGATATACTTTAAAGATGGTGAAGTAGTAGACGTAGAAGACTATCGATTAAGAGGACCATGTGTAGAGTTTGTATATAAAAAAATATTAACTTTGACTTGCGGTGAATTTACAATAGAAAAACATAAGAGGAGAAATGTGAAATATGATACAACATACCGTAGAAAGCTTGTACAACGCTTTATACAAGAGCAGAAAGAAAAAGTATATTGACCAAGGCATGTCAGATGATAAAGCTAGCAGAGCTAGCAATATCTGGACAGTGAAAAACGTTTGGTATGTATACACAACAAATAAACACACTTGGTATCAGTTCTACTAACGGGTAGAACTGACCCGTGTTTTTTTTTTTACTCTGTAAATAAGTTTATTAACATATTATAACATTAGTCTTTGTATGGACTAAGTTATATAAAAGGATATTAATATATTCGACAGCTCTATTAAACAAAATATAAGAGGAGAATGACTATGTTTAAATTATTGAGAAGAAGAACCCCTGAGGGAGATAAACTCGATGACTTGTTAAGAGTCGCCGGGTCGACGCAAGGATACATCAAAGGTATATTGGTGTTTGATCAAGATGGAGTAGTGATATTTGAGGATTTCTTATCAAAGCATCCATTAAAATGTATTACACAACAAGTGATAAGGAAAGAACGTTTAACTATACTCTCAACACACGCACCTACACAAGAAGAACTAGACTTGTTACAGGATGCGAAAATGTTAAAGATTATCTATCTAAACCACGATAGTTTTATAGAAAGAAGAAATAAATATACAATATCTATTTCTGCCGCTGCGAGACATTATAGTCTAACATTGAGGCGATCTAATATGTTAAATCTTACTAATGGAGATAAAGTTATGGATATGGTGGACATTGTATTAGAAATGGCATATGTGAATCAACACACAATCCATGTTTACGATAGATACACAGGACACCCAATCGCTAAAATAACAAAAACAGCAGATATAATAAATGATCTTAGAAAGTATGCCAATGCTAAATTCTCATACATTAGATCGTTAAATATATTCGATTACACGGAAGAAACATCTAGTGCTGAATTCGATAAAGTTGTAACTAGGAATCTATTAATTCGTAAATTAGCAGCGAATGACATTAGATATAAGTTACCGACTAAGAGTCATAGGTATGCTATACTGATAGAAGCTACTGGTGAAGTTTTAGCTAGTGTGGTAGATACAAATGATGATGTATCTAATATGTTATTACGCACTTTGTTCGGGGAGTTTTACTACGACAATAGATCGATTGATCTATCTGGAACAATTATGTATACTAACGGTAAATTAGACAACGAACTTAATGACTATATGACATATGTAACACCAATGGAAACATTACCAGCTAAGTTGTATAATGATAAAAATCTATTGAAGAAAATATCTTATACATTTAACGATGAAATAAAAGATAAAGTGCAAAAATACGTTAGGGAAATAACAGCCAAAGGTATACGTAAATTAGAGAAATCAACAAATAATAGACAAACACCAGAACCACCAGCTGGAATTAACACGGGTGGAGAAGGTAAGACGTTTGTAACAGCTAAATACGGATACGAGACACAAGTACCCGTAGAAACAAATGATGAATGGAGAAAAGACATGAGTGATGATAAAATAGTAGAACCGGTTAATGATATATACTTTCTAGTGGATAGTTCTTTGAGAGTACTTAAAGTAGTCGAAAGAGAAAATCTAAGAAAATATAAAATGATGAGTACAGATGAACATAAAATCATCTCTAGAGATGATTATCTACATATGAAGTTTGTAGCCATTGTTACGAATAGGATAGATAAATCTACTATAAAGGACGCACTAGAAGATAATTCTATTTCAAGTTTCGCGTTACCTGACGACTTAGAATTTATATCCAGTATAAAGATGAAGGATACTTTCTATGTATCGTCAGAGGTTATTCTAATAGTAGAGACAGAGAACTATTTTAACGATGTGAAAAATAGCAGATTATTTAAAACATACGACGGATACATCTATGATACTAAAGGTAAATTAATATTTAAAAATATACCAGATGTATTTTAGATGCACCACACGAGTGTTCCTCGTGTGTTTTTTCTTTACAGTTATAAATTAATATGTTAACATATTATACAACTGATCTTACACAAATCAAAAAGGAGATAAGATGAAAAAAGAGAGAGTAGAGCATGTAAATCCTGATAAACTAGAAAAGTTAGCTATAGATAACTGTCGTAGATTAGGTGACAATGATTGTGATAGCACAGGTATAGTTATAGCTAAGCAAATATATAAACAAGACCTAACGGATTCTTTATATAAGTACAGATTACTAGCTAGAACTTTCTATGATGAAAAGTATTACTATGCTAATGATGAAGCACATAGAATAACTCATGCTGACGATGTATATGCTACAATGGTTGAAGTTGATGAGAGATTAAAACTAAACCTAGATAAGTTTGCTATAGTAGCTACAGCTTACATACATGATATATTTACAACGTCTAGAGATAATCATCATGAGTTAGCGTCTGAATATGTAATGAATACATCAAATGTATTTTTAGATATATTCAATAACAGAGTTAGAAAAGATATCTCAGAAGCGGTCTACGAACATAGATCTAGTGGTGACTGTAAATATAGTAATCTTTTAAGTTTAGCGATACAGATAGCTGATACCGGTGAACCTTCATTGTTAGATACAGTTAGAAGATCGTTTAAGTATCACATAGGTAAGAGTAAACATCCAGAAAAAGAAGTTTTAGATCATATGCGTGATAAGTTCTCTAGAACTGGATACGGTTTTAAATGTGACTTCTATAGAAAATACTATAAGAAAGAGTTAGACAGATTTTTCGATGAGTTGGATGATTTAACTATTGCTAAGATTAAGATTATGACTAAGGATATAAAGGAGTAGTTTTGAAAGAGATGGTAGATAAGTTAGTAATGGTCTTCTTAGTAGTAGGAGTCCTTTACATAGCTGACGCAATAACAAACCTTAAATGGAAAGAGGTAAAGAAAGATGTAAATATAACAATTAGATACGACGATAAGACATTCGTAACTAAAGAATTTGAATATTTACATAACGGTAGTTGTATAAACTTCGTAGTTAATAAAGAGCGTCATATAGTGTGTGGCACCTTTAATTTAACAACAGAAGTAAAGGATAGTGATGATAATAAAACTTAACATAAACGATTTCTATATGCACATAAATTCACTTATATCTAGATATATGCCGACATACGAACAAGGTTTATATACTGTATCTAGAAGATATAAGTTAGAGTTTAGTAAATATCTACTATATGAAAACAATAATATAGTAGATATTAATAATCTATTACCACAAGATATAAAAGACGATAGTGGTCAACTTATAGTTACCAAAGATCAGATACTAGGAGGACATGTAAGAAATACTCCTATGTATCCAGTGTTACCTGCTAAAATTATGGCGTATTATGTGGATATATACCAGAGAGATATGTCAAGAGATAAGAATCTTTATTACGGAGATGAGTTATTTTTAGATAATACTCAATTGATTAGTGTGGACATTTCAACAACGCCTCTAGAGATGTTAGGTTTAATGTTGCCATATGTCCCAGAAGATGTTTTAACAGATATAGATACAGCGTATACAGATATAATGGAGAGAGATGTGGTACCATTCTTTAAAAAAGATGATACAGCATTATATGTGGTTGATACTACGGGGTACTTTACAATTATATCTGCTACTAATCTGTATGAATCTAGGTACAGGTTGATGACCAAGACATTAAAGACTGAAAGAATAACAGAAGAAGAAACGCACCAGACTATAGTGTTGAGAGAAACAAAACAAAAACACGATGCTATACATACTGAAAACCTAGATACTTTTATAGAGTGTATTAGTAGTATGTCTTCAGTGGTATATGTGTCACAAGTAAATAAATTTGTTATAATGTATAAAGATAATAGATTTTTTATTAAAGAGAATATAGCGTACAATAAAATAAGCTTGGGTAAGTTTATGGAATATGAAGGCACACGTAAACTAATAGAGTATATAAACTATATGTTAATTTCTAAAGGATCATACGTAAAAATTGACAGCTCTACAGTTGATTGATAAAAAAGAAAGGAGTATTTATGGACGACGATTTCTTCGTAACGACAAAAGATATATTAATAAGTTCTGGTTCGTATCGTATAAATGAGAGAGCTATCATAAATATGGACTGGATGGGTGAGATAAAGAAAGAGATAGATGCTTTCTATAGTAGATATAAAATAGAAGGAGATAAACTAGATTTAATAGAGTCTTTGTTTTTCATAGCTACTAGCACACAATACAATACCATGGAAAGAAATAATCTTATACATGACTTAGTAGGTATATTTAAAATGGATGATTCGTTGAGTTTTATAATATACTTGGTATCTTTAATAGAGATAAAGTTAGAATATAGTATTTCAACCATGTATAAATCTACTTCTACTATATTATTCTGTAGTTCTGATGATTTAGTATTTTATATAGATGACGTCTTAGTCCTGGATAAAATACACTGTAATATAGATAGAAGTAGTTTTTATGCCACAATAGCAAACTTAAGGAGGATATAATGAGAAATCTATCTAAACCAATATTAATAAATAACACTCTACAAGCTGATGATATGTTAGCGTTAGCTGTAGACATAGGTGTTAATAGTGTTACGGTTATAAATTTCAATAGTGTATACTTTTACGATTTTGACGAACCAACTAGTAAGATAATAGTAGAACTAGTTATAAACGGAAGAAAGGCTGTGGATATCTATAAGTATGTATATAACAATATGCCATATCCTATTAACTTTGACGACAAGTTTAACAAGGTAGTGTATAACGTTATGTTACTATTAACTAATTATATAAGTGAGAAGGTATATGTGACTACATTAGGCTGGAGTCTAAATTACAATGAAAAGATGGTGGCACATCTTATAACAATGAGAGTTTAATATGTATGGTATATCTATAAAGAAAGTAACAGCTAACTTGATTAAACCTGTTACTAGATATTCAAATACGATGTTAGTCGATTTAGACGCGTATACAACGACACTAAATAGACCGATTACAGATAGTGTATTAATAATTAACTTAAAGACCCTGCTACCTCCTATAAATACAGATGATACAGAACTACTATTACACATACTAGAAAATGTTATCATGTTGGATTATAGAAAGGCAGTAGTTACTGTAGATATGATATTAAAAACAACTAGACTAGAACCTACTAGAGATAATCTATACATAGTTAATTTTATTTTAAATTCGTACTACGATTTTAAAGTTACCTATAACATGAACCAAGGTGTCATAATGTTAGGGTATGAAATAAACACAGAAATGGCACACGTATGGAGCTTCAAATGAGTGAAGAAAATCAAACATTAGATATTATATATGCGTCAGAAAATAAGTACACTAGTCTTATTACAGATGTAGCTATAGAAACATTCTATAGTTTTAAAGATATGATAGAATATGATGATACATTTAGTATGAGGAATCAAACGGGTAGTTTTTTATCCATATCTTCTGTAGTTATATTAGCTACTAATCAATGGAGAATTCCTGGTTTATCCGAAGAGGAAAATCTATCTCTATTAGAAATAATGGTATGTTTAGATTTTGTAAACGAGGCAATAGTAGAAGCTTATGCAGATAGATTCAAGATTAATGATAAATTAATACTAGCTATTAATAATATATCCGATTCTTTAAGAGTGTATTTATCTGACATAAACTTATCTTATATAGTTCCTGTCGGATATTCAAGTACGTATAAGGAGTTTTACATATGGGCAGCAACCTAGCTAGACTATTAATAACCGCACCTGTAAAACAGTTAAATCTAATAAATGCATTATTTAAAGAAATACATGTAGATTTAACTGAAGATAAAATATTAGATATGTTTAATATTTTTATCGACGCAGCACAAAGAAGCAATAGACAAATAGTAGATACGGATTTCTTAGTTAATAATACGATGAAATTGATTGTTAATAAAGAATTACAAACTCTACTAAGTGATGATGAATATTTTAAATTGTTCTGTATTGTGTATGACACAGTCTTAACATTAAGAGATTCTATAAACTATGGAGATTTATTATTTAAATCTTTATATGTTTCAGAAGTAAACAACGCAGTTATAACAGTAACATATATGACATAAAAGGATTGAAATGGAAATAGGTAAACTACATAGCTTTAACACTATAGCTCCTATCGTATTAGGAGACAGATATGACAACGTAAAACTTGTCAGTTCTGGATTAGGAAATAGATTCGACGATAGAATAATGGTCGATATACAAACAAAGAACATTCAAGTTGCTAACGTAAATGGTGTACCAGCTGATGATGTATCTACAATGTTATGTCATTTATTTTTAAATGAAAACAACGAAGAGTTGGTATTAGCAGACAACTGGATAGACCATAATACAGTATCAACAGGATCTAAAATAAACTTTAATATTATCATATCAGATATTAGATTAGAAGATAAATCAGTAATACTTCAAACACTAGACAGTATGGGTTATAAAGTAATTACACAAAGAACAACACAACTAACATAGTATAGTCGACATGTGTCGACTATACTATTAGTATTCTTCTTTTTTATTTCTCTGCATAGGGTCTGGTACTAGTCTTTTATTACCTAATCTAGTAACAGCATCTATATCATGATCACCGTATCGTTTAGCTTTACATATTCTATACCATATTCGTTTAGAATTATTATTGCTACTTTCTACTCTTTCACCGTTTACATGTTTTACATTCTTAAAGATGGTTACCATAGGCATATCTAATAAGAATGGATTTATCTTTTGAGACATAGTAATCCTTTAAACTTTATATTCTGTTTCTTTAATCCATTGTGTACTTCTAATAGGTCCTTTTTGACTCATAGGTACATCTAGATTAGGTAATGGATCGTTTAATAATATGGTAGAACTCCATGATATATAACCGAGTTTAGCACACTCTTCTGCTATATAAGTCCTTAACTCATCACCTCTAGAATCGTTATGACAATAGTTCAGTGCTAATACGTCAAATGTATTTGTTTTTCTTAATTCATTCATCTGTTCTATTATGCTCTGATTCCAATCTATAGCCCAAGGATCATCTATCTTTCCGTATTCATCGGTTTCCCAGTTATAATCCACCAAGAATGATTCAAACATTACATATGAACAAGAACCTATGATGTCGTTCAGAATACTAAATCCTCTATTAGAACAGAAATCTTTATCTGGAAAATCTTTTTTTAAATCATTAATCATTTGTCCAAAGGTTTCCATATAATTTTGTGATGGATATATATCCACTGTATCTACAGTATCCATAAACACACCGTCACAATTTAAACCTTTTTTAGTATATGTAATATAAACTTTATCACCGACAGCAGGAGGCTCTTCCTCATCAGTTTCACCAGCGTTATTTGGTAAAATAAAAGAACCTAATTCAGCATCAAAAGAAAAATCAAGATTCTTTTTATATACGTATCCGTTCTCTTTCTTAATAGATATTACTTCACCACTATCTATAGGATATCTTTTAGTTCTAAATACAAATTTATCACCATGTGCTTCTAATATACGTTCTTCATTTTTTATATTTAGAGGATCGTTAAATATAGTAGGTAGATAATAATCTCTTAATCGTTTTTCCCAATGACCATTTACATTTGTTACATAGTACGAATCCCATATACCATTTTGGTCAGGTAATACTTGATCCATTATAGAGAAATCTTGAGCCCAAGCGTCTGCTTTTTCATAATGAGGACACCCACCGTGTATAGGTTCATAATCTTGACAGTTTGTATTCGCACATGCTTCAGCAGAGTTACGAATCCAGTTATTTTCTTTTGTGTAACCTTTAGAACAAACCCCACCTTTAATGTATTCTCTATAACCATCCACCCAATCGTTTCCACATCTATTAGAGCATCTACCTACTTCAGCGTAATAATGACCATCTCCTAATGAACATGTTTTTATACCGTGTTCTTTTTGATCGTCATGTAGACATTCATTCCATTCTCCGAATCTATCTCCACCTTTACAGAAGTAAGGAGCAAACCCACACGGACCTGATCCATCTCCTCGGTTAGGTAATACTTGAGATGTAGGATCATAAATATCAGAAATGAAACCCATCTCCTCGCCAAATGATATATAGCATATAACTTTTATACCTAGTGACTTATAACGATCCACCTCTTTTCTAGTTATAGCAGAAGGTTCTAAAACAATTAAATCATAGGTTTCCATAACGTCTTGCTTACCGGCTGAGTAATAGACACAATAAGTAGGAAATCTAGTTTCCTTCACAATAGCATCTATACCAGAATTATCTAATGGTATGTTATAGTCAACGTATTGTTTATCTGGATAATCGTATTTAAGCGTTCCATTTTCTAATCTAACACCATTCACCGTAGACGGTAGAGTGTTTTTAAATTCAGTAGGTATTGTTAATACTTCTGTTCTTTTAGTGTGTCCAACGGGTTCTATCGTTTCTATCTTAGTAAACACAAACGGATTATCAGACTTAGATCTAAATCTAATATGGTTAAATCCTACAGGTAGATCTATTATTGATATATCTTCCAAGAAACCACCGCCATCTTCGTCGTGAGACGATAGTGAACCCACTCTGTCTTCAGTATCTTCATCATATACAACAATCACGTCTACTTCACCCCATCCATAATCTTTTTGAACAGTGATTGTAAATGATTTAGATTCTATAATGAAATCTAAAGTTTGATCTATGTCGGTAGTATACTTACGAGTAGTTTCTTCAGGTGCGTTGTTATCGCTAGTCCAACCAGTCGAATAAGTAAATCTTTCATCATCTGTATTTAAAACCTTTAATGTATCTACATCTATCACACCATCTGGATCCTTATATGTAATATCCAAACTAGGACTATAAGATACTGTATCTGGTTTAAAATTACCATTTATAGAATACTCTAACAGATAACTCTCCGTAGGTGCTAGATCATCTATATCAATTATAGTATTAAAAACAGTTCCGTCAGGTTTTACAAAATCACTAGGTAACGATAGATGTATGTCTCTAAATATATTCTCAGATGTATTATATAATAGTATAAAGCTATTATTTAAATTAGTATCTAAATTAGTTTTCCATAGCTGGTTTATTGGAAATGTATTATTATATGTTCTTGTTTTAACAGCTGATATAACAAAGAATTGTTCAGCAGGGTTATTACAATATATTTCTAACAAATGTTCTTCATCTGGTAAGTTATCACATACAGGTATATCTCTATATTCTGCCCAATTTATATTTGTGTAATTTTCGGAGTTTGTATCTATAATATCTATAGGGTTTAGTATATCAGTGATAGTAGAAGGTTTTTGACCATCTATATAAATCTCACAAGATCCCCAATTAGTGTTTAACTCTACTCTTAATATAAGTGAGCTCCCTGTAAAGTTTAAAGATAGTTTACCCTTTAAACATAATAAACGAGGTTCTTGTTTATCGGGAGTTAACGTTAAATCTCCTACGTCCTTAGACCATTCTCCATAAACAGTACCAGAACTATTGCTATATGTATCTTCAGTATGCATATCATTGATTCCGTAAACGGTATCTCTTATGTTTACTTTATCAACACCACTTCTATACAAGTTATTAGATACTTGTACAAAATCATTAGATGTTTTAAATAACGGGTCCATATTAAACTCCGTTAGCTATAAACATAAATGATAAACCTGATAATGTTGTGTCGTCACTAAGGTTAGTAATTTTTATTTTTCTAATACTAGTAACAGCCATCTCGGGAATACTAAACGCAGAAGAGTCTATAAATGTCCCTATTAACTTACCAGTAGCGTACATGGTAGTTACATTATTGTCGCCGTCTTCATCTATAATATCTACTCTATATGGAGTATTATTAGAAATAGACATTTTTATTAAACTTATTACGACTACTTCTAGACTAAATACAGTATCTATCTGTGGTAGTTCATACATAGCGGTTTCACCGACAGCTATATCTCCTATTGTATATGTTACCTTTTTTAAAAAACTATTACTCACCACAGACCCATTGTTTCTTGGGTTATAGATAAAGTTAATTATAGGTATTATTATTTGATTCAATGTATTCTTAGATCTAATTATTATAGAATCACCGTTCTTTACTTGTACGTTTGTATTACTAACTAAGTTGAACCAACTTATATTAGATTTAACCTCTATATTTTCATCGTTTATAAATAAATAACAGTCTTCTGTAGCTGTAAATTTTACAGTAGTTCCTGCTGCTAATTCTATAGTGTCACCATTTATTATAGCGTTGTTCATAATGTATCCTTTTGTTTTAGACTTCACTTAAAACGTCTATCCTGACATAGCATATGCTATGTCAGGATATTTAATTATCAACCACCACCTGAACCAGAACCACTGTCATTGCCTTCAGATATATATAGTGCACCATTATTATTCCATAATACACCGTCTATAGATGGATCGCTCGTAGGTAAACTATTACCAAATTGTCCATCTTTTAGATATTCCATTATTTGACCATATGTTAAAACCCCGCATCTATCGCCGTGGTCGTTAGTTATAGCCATGACATCACTAGTCTTTGAATTCATGAGTGATAGTGAACCATTATTTAACAAATACATTCCGTCAGCTCGATTTCTATCAGAACTACCGATACCTACTATGAAACCAGGTTTGTCCATATAGTTTACATTCTCATGACCGCGAATACGATTCCATTTACCAACAACTAAACAATCAGTTACATTACATGCTAAATTTTGACCAAAACCAAGAATTAAATTGGTTCCATCAGGTGTAGAAGATTCATTATTAAACCCTATTAGCATAGAATTAGTAGAGGTTTCAGAAAGACTACCTGAATTATAAGTTCTTCTACCTATGGTATTACCTTGACCAATAGCGTATAGATTACTACCTATAAATATACGGTTACCTGTACCAACAGCTGTACAGTTACCTGATCTTGATGAAATCATATTTACACTACCGATAGCGGTATTAAAAGATGATCCTTTTCTTTTAGTAAAAGACCCAACATAGTTATTAATACCGAATACAACGTTACCGCCAGATAAAACGAAGTTACCGTTACCAGTTATTGTGTTGGATTTTCCAGTCGATACGTTTTCGTTACCAATTACAACAGTGTCGCTTTCCGCACAGATAACGTTACGACCGTATGTTATACTATTTTCTCCGCGTGTTCCTTGTTTATATGTTTCGTTATAATATGTACAAACACTAGCCATGTCTCCTTCTGAACCACTACCAGATCCTGATCCGGAATTAGTTCTTTCTGTGACAAATTCTTGAGTAAATGTAAATTTATCATCATCCATTTGTGTAATAAATACGTCACCATTGTATCTTTCAACACCGCTACCTCTACCAGACATAGTACAGATCATAATACTATGATCACCGTTCGACATAGGAAATCGGTCTTTATCTATATATGACATATCTATAGACATATCACCAGTCGTTTCTTTTTCACTATATCCATAATCTAAAATAGCGTAACCATTACCAGATGTTTTACCGAATATACCACCACCACCAGCACCTGATCCAACTGGCGCAGGGTTATATGTTTGATCTATAATATTAATCATAAACGTATTTATGCTGTCTAACGATCTAACATTTACAGAGGCACCTTCTTTCACTTGTACATTTGTGTTAGTTGGAAATTTAAACCAACCGGCAGGTGTTCCTAGTTCTATTAATGTGCTATTTATAAATAAATAACAATCTTCTGTTGCTGTAAATTTTACTGTCGTACTAGGTGATAATTCTATCATATCACCTACAATTACTGCGTTATCCATAATAATCCTTTGAAATATTTTTATTTAATGAAGTCTATATGTATATAGATACTTTCATTGAAACAAAATATTGGAGACTATCATGGACGTTAAATTGGTTATAAGAAAATTTTTATTTATAAAAGATCAAACTTTAGAAGTAAATATTAAGAAAGATAAAAAAGATAAATATATAGGTATAGATGTTAAACACACAAAACATAATTTATTTAGTAAAGATATAGTTAATAAATCTTTATATAGATTCTTTAAAGCTACTGATTTAAGAAATGTAGAAGTGATGTTATATTCAGAAGGTGTGTTTTCTATAATAATAGATAGTAAAAGTCTATTTAGTAAAACAAAAGGGTTTATGGACGCATATACGTATAAAGTAAATAAAAATATAATAAACGCCGTTAGATCAGATATAGAAGTACCAGATATAAAATAATCTAATCCAGAAAGGAGAATAAATGTTTAATATATTCAGTTATGAAGATAAAACGAACTACCCTATAACCAGATCTCCTAAGTTAGATTTAATATATAAGTACATTAAATTAGATCAAAACATAGTTAATGCATATTATAAAAATAGAGAAACAAGAACAACTAACACCAACTTATTAGTTAGATTAGTTAAGAAGATGAGTGTTAATATAAGTAAAGATCAATTTACCTATCTTAATTTATTAAATATAAATTATAAGTATGTAGCTAAATCATTAAATTTTACTTCTGATATTAATAGAGGTATTATACATGAGAACATACTCGGCACTAGTTGTGTATTATACGAAAACTCTTTTCTTAACCCTTTCGATGCAGAAGATTATGAAAAATATTCCGCTATTAAAGTTCTCTATAGTACGAACTCAGATTTATCTATGAATCACCCTACTAAAATAAAATACGGTAGTTATGTTTTAGAGGTAGACGTGATAGCTGTAATGATGCAATATAGAAAGTGGTCTATTAATAGGATAGACAAAGGTTATGGTAATAGTCCTAACGTATTTGTATTTCAAGTTTTATATACAAATATGATAAAAGATATATTAGAGTTATCTATATTTAATAGATTCTTTACTACGGTATTCTCAGAAGATAGTCAACCTCAGCATCCATTTAATGTAAGAAATCATGATATAGCTATTAATAAAGAACTTGACAAAGTGTCTACTAGGCTAGCTAAAAAACAATTTAGATATTCTGAATTTCTAAAGAATATACCTATGCCTTTTAATAAAGACGCAGGTGAACTTTTACATTACGGTACTCTTAACATAAATAGACAAAATAGATGGATGATGTTCTTTGCTAGAATAAGTTATATAATAGATATAATAGAATTCTTAGGTAAAAAGAATGTAATTAGAAATAAAGATAGTATAATAAACTTTAGGTTGTTTATGAGAGCACTAAGATACGGAGTTATATTAGAAACAGTAGACTGGAAAGGTGCTGAAACATCAGTTAACATTAAATATAAAAGAGCGTTAGAAATCGCTGAAAAGAGAGGTTTATAATGAATCCTATCAGTAAAGCAATTAACGATATAAAGATGACTATACCTAAAGAGATTTTGGATATCGCTTATAATGATAATTATAGTACAGTAGAATCCATAGAGTCTAAACTAGAAATGGTTATTAGAAATAGAGTATTGGTAGATACCAATTTAGTTAAAGGTGTTACTACATACGTGCCTATGCAAGATGCTATTGTTTTAGATACTGATGAATACGGTGGAATAGTGGTAGAAATACCAGAACAACTATTAGATAGTAGAGCTATCTTGTCAGTACACAGTTTAGTAAGTAATAGTCTATCAGGAACACTACAGAGTTTAAATTCAACTAGTACATCTTGCGAAACTAATAACGGTGCTGTTCTATTAGAAAGTAAAAAGATAGCTGGTAATTTATCCAGTACTTATACAGAAGTTACTTCTAATATAGAAATAATCGGAGAGAGAATACTTTATATTAGAGATAGAATATCCAACCTTAGAGATACTAGTATACGTCTAGTAGTAGAGAACCAAAGATTGTTAAATAATATACCACCTAGAGCCTATATAAACTTTAGTATGTTGGTATCTAAAGCAATCAAAGCAGATATATATAATAAACTAATAGTTAAACTAGATCAAGGGTATATACACACAGGACATAACATGGGTATAGTTCAAACTATTATAGAGAAGTATGAAGATATGAATGATTTATATTTAGAATACTTAACAGACACATGGACATCTGTAATGTTTATGTCAGATAACGTAGAAATGAGTAGCTACGTAACATCGCTATTTCCAAATAATCTGTAACTACATCCTTTATTGGATGTGGTTATCAACTTATTTACGTTTACATATTATAATATTAGTCTATGTATAGACAAATAAATAAAAAAGGAGTTAATAACACTGATGACTTACATACTTTGCTTCGACGAATTAACAACAACTACATATTTGGATAATTGTAGAAAGATGGATCTTACTAAAGAACTTAATAAAGTAGATAGGGTAGATCTAGAAGACATGCTGGATAGTATGAAGAATACATATGATATACATATCGCTATTACAGATATCGATAAACCAAAGACTAATAAAGAGCTTTATGAGTTTATAAAAAAGAACATACCGATACTTGGTTATATAAGAACTTAAATAATTAATTTAACAACATACTATTATATGAGTTAATTAATTTTAACGTTTTGTAGGCAGTAATGTCTACTACGATACCAAGCAGAGTATATGTTGTTTTTACAACCTTGTTGTAAAGTGACTCTTAAAAAAAGTTTAATAACATATTATACTATTGAACATAGATATTAAAATGTTCTAGCTAGACATTTGGTTAATGCATTAACCAATTAAAATATATTTTAAAGAAAAGGAGTATATGATGAGTATACACGAAAGAGAACCAGGAAACACTAACCCTAATCTACAAGCACCAACAACACCTATCAATACAGGAGTTACTATGGAGACAAACGGAACTAAACAACAAGTACCAGGTACTGGTCCAAGAGCACTAAACTTTGGATCAAGCACAGGACTTATCAACCCAAGTAACTTGGATCATAAAGTTGCGGAACTAGGTAAGGCAATCGGTAAAACACTAGCTGATAACGGAGCGAAAGCAGATATTAATATTTTCTCTAACCTATTAGTTATCAGTAAGATAAATGGAAAGAAAATTTACTACTATACAATTGTTCCTGGTACTGTTAGTACAGAACTAAGCGTATCTCAGTTTATGGATATGATTGAGGCTAAACAAGAACCACTACTATCTGTTGATATTGTATCTAATGAGATGCACAGATATATTAGTGGAGAGCTAGTGAAGTCATATACAAATGGACAGTTCACTACAAGATCTTTAGATGGTCTAGTTATTCCTAATAACATAGATACAACTACTCAAGATCTAGTAAACGCTCTTACAGCTAAATCTTATAACACTATTACTATCGAAGCTTCTATTGACGCAGGAGAAATCAGAGATATCTCTATTAGACAATCACTAGCACAAACTAATGGTATGACGAGATTAAAACTATATAACCTTACAGGGGATAGTCCGGATACGTTCGGTAGACCAACGAGAACTTCATGGGGTATTGAGTTAACAGCTCCGTCTTCTAAAGGGTTTAGATCAACTCTCACGCAAGAAGAAGTTGTTACATCTACTAAAGGGTTTATTAACATCGTACCTAAACAGTATGAAATCCCATATGCTCCAAACATGCCACCGGTTAAGAAAGTTGGGTTTGTTGCTAATATCATTATCAACATGATCGACCAACCAACACCAACACTTGGTTATGCTCTAATGGCTATTGCTTCAGCGTCTGTATTGACTAGAGGTGATAACTGGGTTAAACCATTGGTAGCAAATGTTGCTGGTATTGGACATCTTAATAAAATTGCTAATATCAATAATGATAAGCAAGGTAAAGCTATCGATATGGAAGGCATGAAAATGAAGCCTGTTGAGAAAGCTGTTATCATTAAGAAAATCGTTGATAGAGGTGTTATGATTTCTGTTGATATTCCATTACTAGATGACAAAATCACCACTCTAGGCGCGTTGGCTGTGGTTGGAACTAACGAGAACCAGTCTGCTGTTCAAGCCGCTACTAAAGATATTGTGGATACATTAAATGTTATGACAGACGGTGGATTTACTAAAGAGATGATACCTGGTATGTTAGATGGTCCAGCTGTTATCTTACCAAATGGTGAGTTTACAGATAGAGAAGGTCTAAAGTCAATTGACCATATTGATGCACCATATGTAGTTAAGAACTATGGTAATGGATATGAAGATCTTCTTAGTAACCTAATGTTCTCAGAACTAGGTCATGCAGGAGCACCTGTACTTGAGAGAGTATCGTTCCTACAGAAAGCTGGTATTGATGCTAAACTAACTGGTAAGAAAGTTAGAATTACATTTAATGCTGAATTTATTAACGCACTTGTTAACGCATTTGCTAAATGTGGTCTTAGTCCAGTGTTTGATACTAATACTATCATTCCACAAAACGGTCTTGAGTTCACAGCCGGATATCATAACAACGCTATCTTCGGTCAGAACACTGCACAATTTGGGCATGCTGGTCACAGTCAAGCAGGTTACGATTATAACCAAGCATATAGAAACTCGTACTACGGTGCATAACATAATACCAGACAGCATTTGCTGTCTGGTATGTGTTTTTTTTTTCTCCACGTAGATATACTATGAAAGATTTAAAATACGAAAGGATGTTATGTGTCTAATAACGAAGTATTTAAAAACCCATTTCTAAGAGATTATCATGACTATGATAGACATATTAATCCATTAGAAGATTACATAGTGCAGGCTACTAAGTATATATCTAAACAATTAGATGTAGATTTACTAACAGCTGATAAGTTAGTTAGGAAAGCCTTAAAAGAGTCTAATATAAAAGACCCTAAAGTAAAAGCATATGAAAGAGGTGAAAACGGAGATAAAGAAGAAATAAATACATCACTGTTAACATACTTAAATTTAGTAAATAAGAATAAAGAGATTATTGCACCCTCCTTAACAGCTTATCTAAATACTAGCAAACTAGATTCCTTCCAGAAGAAATTTATCCTAGGAAACCTAAATAAAAGAAAAGTAGCCAAAAAGAAAATGGCTGACTTTAAAGCAGTTGGTGATACAGATAACTTTATTTATTATAACGTACTACAGAAAGTACTAAAGATATTTAACAACTCATTAAGTGGTGCGTACGCTATCACATCTACCCCTCTATATAATCCATCAGCACATTACTCATTAACAAGTACTACTAGATCAGTTGCATCAATAGGTAACGCTGTTAGTGAAATGCTTATATCTGGAAATAGATATTATAAAGATGTATATAATGTAATCAATTCTATTACAGCTACTATAACACATGTAGATCTAAAATTAATAGAAGATGTAGTACGTAAGTTTAATATAACAATACCTACTGTAGATGATGTCATGAGTATGGTTCTTCGTAGTAGTAGGTTATATTTTAAATCTATTTCTAAAGAGAAAGAGATGTATGATTACATACTTAAGTTAACAGATATAGAAAGAACAGCGTTC
>Ga0256827_10000114_pt1 | contig 42447 bp, 42 predicted proteins | sample CV84metaG_FD_185977 | JGI IMG/M metagenome (GOLD analysis project Ga0256827, IMG submission 185977) | Hydrothermal vent microbial communities from East Pacific Rise, Pacific Ocean - CV84 | ecosystem: Environmental > Aquatic > Marine > Hydrothermal vents | place: Pacific Ocean: East Pacific Rise... | reverse complement strand
TCTTAAATAGCTTTGATACTATAGAGATATACTTAGAGGGCTACTTAAGTCACTTTGAACTCTCTTTACTAAATGAAGTAGCTCAAATTATTTCACTAAATATACACTACACAACAAGTAAATTTAATCAAAAAATGCAAGATAGATTTAAAGATATTGGTATAAACTTACCAAATAACTCTCATTTACACTTTAGCCTAACAGATAAAAAAATCTTAAATAAACAGAGCAATAGCGAACACATAGAAGCTAAAGTATTTTGTGTAGAGGAGAGAGAAGAGCAGATTGCTATGGTATTTAGAGAAATTGAGCTACTGGTTCAATCGGGACTGAACCCCGAAGAGATTGTACTCATACTCCCAGATGAAAATTTTAAAGAGCATTTCATGTTATTTGACTCTCATAACAATTTAAATTTTGCCATGGGTTATGACTATAGCAGAGGAAAAATTTACAAATATTTAGATGCCCTTTACAAATACTGGCAAAGTTTTGATGACAAAAGTAAAAACTTACTAGAAGTCTATAGATTAAATGTAGAAGATATTGATAAATTTACACCTACTAAAAAAGTTAAGTATCCTGAGTTTTTTGCTATGTTAGAGACATTGGGACTAAAAGAGAAAGAGAAATCTAAAAGTTATGAGAGAGTAGAAGAGAAATATATACACTTTATTAAAGTTCTTGAAACGCAAGAGTTAAGTTTAAAAGAGTGGCTCTTTTTATGGTTAAAGTCTCTTAGCAAAGTTACACTAGATGATGTAAGAGGTGGCAAAATAACTATTATGGGTGTGTTAGAGACTAGAGGTATTAGCTTTGATGGTGTAATCATAGTAGACTTCAATGAGGGTGTTGTTCCTGCTAGTTCAAGTAAAGACCAATTTTTAAACTCAACAGTTAGGGCATTTGCAAACTTACCTACTAAAAATGATAGAGAAGCTCTACAAAAGCAATACTACAAAAGAGTACTAGAACAAGCCAAAAAAGCTATTGTCATCTACACTTCATCAGACAACAAACTACCATCTAAGTTTCTCTATGAGTTAGGTTTAGACTCTGTTAGTCAAACTAAAACTCAATTTAACCTACTCTACAACCAAAAGTCTAAACTCATAGAACAAGAGTCAAAAGTAGTAGAGTTTGATCCACTTAACACAACTTGGTCAGCTTCAAGACTCAAAATATTTTTAGAGTGTAAGTACCAATACTACTATAGATACATTTTAAAAATAGAGCAAAAACAACAAGAAGAGATGAGTGAGGGACAATTTTTACACTTAATTTTAGAGAAGTTATTTAATGAAAATTCATACTATGACAGTAAAGATAAAATGCAAAAAAACTTAGATATGCTCATAGATACCTTACATCCATTAAAAGGGGCAAAAGCACAATACCAAAAGCTTTTATGGAGAGAGAAGTTAAAAGGTTTTATAGATACTCAAATAAATCATTTTCAAGCCCAATGGAGAGTTATATCAAGAGAGCAAGAGTTTCAAACAAATATTAATGGTTTAAAGTTTAAAGGACGCATAGATAGACTAGACCAAAATCAAATAGCTACTTTAGTGTTAGACTATAAAAGTGGGAGAGTAGAAAAAGAGCCAAAAGAGTTAAACCCTGAAAAAGTAACAGATTTTCAAATGCCAATTTACTATGAGTTACTAAAAGGTAAATATCAAAATATATCTTTAGCATATTTAAAAATATTTGAAAATGGACAAATGCAAGAGGTACAACACTTAGAACAAAGAGTAGAACTTTTAAAAGAGCATATAGAGACTATTAAAAATAGTACATCTTTCATAGTTCAAAAGTGTGATGAGAGTAAAAAATGTAGATTTTGTGAAACTACTCTACTACTTTAGACTTAGCCCACATTTTTATATTTTTTCGTTGTTCTTTACTTAAAACAGCATTTTGATGTAACTTTAAATACATAGGAATAGGCATTCTTAGATTTATACTTTTTACTATACCTCTATAGATTTTCTGTTTTTTCTCTTCAGTATAGCTATTCCACTCTTGAAAGTTAAGTAAGGCACGACCATTTTTAATATTACTTTTTACCTCCCAAGCAAAAGGAACTACATTACCATACCATGGCATTTTTGTTTGGTATGAGTGACAATCATAACAAGATGTTTTAAGTATATCAGCTATATATTTTGATGTTTTTATCTCTAAGTTAGAGTCTATATTTATAGGTGCTTTTGGTATACTAATTTGCATAAATTGAAGTAGTACTACTATAATTATGATCCATAATAAAACTTTTTTAAACAATATTTTTCCTTTAATAGCCTACTTAATTGCTAGTTTCTTGTAGATTATAGCAAAATATATTTACCTATTGACTAAAAGTAATAGTTTTAGAACTATACTATTAAACCTTTTATCCACTTTTGTGTTACAATGCTAAAAATAATTTTAGAAATATGGGTATTTATGAAAAATTTAATTATAGTTGAGTCACCAGCAAAAGCAAGAACCATTACAAACTTTTTAGGAAAAGATTATAAGGTAATAGCCTCTAAAGGACACATTAGAGATCTTCCTAAAAGTGCATTTGGTATAACCTTAGATGAGACTACAGGAGATCTCATACCTAAATATAGCATTCCTAGAGATGTTAATCCTACAGTTAAAGAGTTAAAAAAACTTGCGAAACAAGCTGAGACTATATATATCGCAACCGATGAGGATAGGGAGGGTGAAGCTATTGGTTATCACATAGCAAAAGCCATTGGTAAAGAGCCTACTGAACTTCCTCGTATAGTATTTCATGAAATTACAAAAACAGCCATACAACACGCATTAGATAATCCTAGAAAAATAGATATGGACTCTGTAGATGCACAACAGACAAGAAGAATACTTGACCGTATAGTTGGATACAAACTGTCACCTCTACTTGCTAGTAAAATTCAAAAAGGGCTAAGTGCAGGTAGAGTTCAAAGTTCAACCCTAAAACTTGTTGTTGAAAAAGAGAGAGAGATAAAAGCCTTTAAACCTGAAGAGTTTTGGACTATTGATTCTATTTTTCAAAAAAATATAGATGCTTCTATATTTAACTATAATGGATTAAAAATAGAAAAACTTACCATTAAAAATGAAGCAGATGCAACAGAGATAACTACTGCTGCAAAGTCTGAATCATTCAAAGTTTCATCTATAGATAAAACAAAAAGAAAAACAAAAACACCTCCTCCATTTATGACATCTACTCTACAACAAGCAGCCTCTACACAGTTAGGTTTCTCCCCTAAAAAGACTATGGTAGTTGCTCAAAAGTTATATGAGGGTGTAAAGACTGACAATGGAACTATGGGTGTTATTACATATATGAGAACAGACTCTATGAACCTTGCTAAAGAGGCTGTTGAAGCTGCAAGAGAGTACATAAAAGTTAACTATGGTGAAAAGTATTTACCTAAAAAAGCAAAATCTTATGTAACAAAATCTAAAGGGGCTCAAGAAGCTCACGAAGCTATCCGTCCTACTATGGTTGAGTTTGACTCAAAGATGGCTGCTGATTATCTTTCTGTTGATGAACTTAAACTCTATAGACTCATCTATAACCGTTTTTTAGCTTGTCAAATGACAGAGGCTGAACTAGAGTCTCAAAGTATCCTCTTTAAAGGTGACAAGTGTACATTTAAAGCAAGTGGGAGAAAGCTACTATTTGATGGTTTCTACAAAGTTACAGGACACAGTGATAAAGACAAGCTACTACCTGAACTAGAAGAGGGACAAGCAGTTAGTCTTGATAATATAAAACAAGAGCAACACTTTACAGAGCCACCTGCTAGATATAATGAAGCAAGTCTCATTAAAAAACTAGAGTCACTAGGCATAGGTCGTCCAAGTACTTACGCTCCAACTGTAACTACTCTACAGACTCGTAAATATATTGAGTTAGAGAAGAAGCGTATTCATCCTACTGAAATTGCCTTTACTGTTACAGAGATGTTAGAGAAAAATTTTCCAGATATTGTAGATAGTGGATTTACTGCTAATATGGAAGAGGAGCTAGATGAAGTAGCAGAGGGAAATACAAGTTGGCAGACTATTTTAAAAGAGTTCTACACACCATTTATGCAAAAAGTAGAAGATGGTAAAAAAAACATTAAAAGTCTTAAAGTTGCCATACCTACAGGAGAAAAATGTCCTAAGTGTGAAGCTGAACTTCTACTAAGAAAAGGTCGTTATGGAGAGTTTATAGCTTGTTCAAATTTTCCTAAGTGTAAATATACTAAAAATAGCGACGGTACAGAGATAGAAGGTCCTGAAGAGACAGATCAAAAATGTGAAAAATGTGGTTCAATGATGGTTATTAAAAACTCTAAAAGAGGTAAATTTTTAGCTTGTTCTGCCTATCCAAAATGTAAAAATGCAAAATCACTAGAACCACCAAAAGAGTTAACTGTACCTTGCCCAAAATGTGGTGGAAAACTTCAAGAGAGAGAGGGGAAAAGAGGTAAATTCTTTGGTTGTGTTAACTACCCTAAATGTAAATTTATCTCAAATGCTGAACCTATAGATAAAAAATGTCCTGAGTGTGACTACACTATGGGTAAAAAAATCTTAAGAGGCAAAGAGGTCATAGAGTGCCTAAAGTGTAAACATAAAATAAAAATAGAAGAGAAATAGCCTTGAAAGAGATTTTTTTATGTGCCATAAATAACATACTATCTGGTACTTGCAAAGAGGACTGTAAATTTTGTACACAAAGTGTTCGCTATCACGCTGATATAGAGAGATATAACTATAAAAACATTTCTCAAATTGTATCTGAAGCTAAAATTGCCAAAAAGAATGGAGCATTAGGATATTGTCTCGTAACAGCTGGTAAAGGTCTTGATGATAAAAAAGTTGATTTTGTTGCTAGAACTGCAAAAGCCATTAAAGCAGAAGTAGAAGGTTTAAATCTAATAGCTTGTAATGGTACAGCAAATAAAGAGCAATTAAATTACCTTAAAAAAGCTGGTATAGACAGCTACAACCATAATTTGGAAACTTCTCAAAACTACTACAGTAAAATTTGTCAAACACACTCATGGGATGAGCGATATGAAACTTGCGAAAATATAAAGTCAGTAGGTTTAGCACTATGTTCAGGTGGTATCTTTGGTATGGGTGAGACAAAAGAAGATAGAGATGAACTTTTAAAAGCTATAGCATCTCTAATGCCAGAGTCTACACCTCTTAACTTCTACCATCCTAATCCTGCTCTTCCTATAAAAACCAGAAATATACAGAGAGAAGAGGCTATTAACATTATAAAAAAGGCTAGAGAATTTTTAGGTGAGGAGAGACTACTTATGGTTGCAGGTGGTAGAGAACTTCTATTTAACAATTATGAAGATGAAATGTTTAAAGCTGGAGTAAACTCCATTGTAATTGGTAACTACTTAACAACAGAAGGATTAACACCAAATAAAGATAAAGAGATGTTGAAATCTTTAGGCTATGAGGTAGCTACTACTTGTGATACAAAGTAACACAACTCTTATTCTTACTCTATCGTTACTTATTTGGGGAAGTCCATATATTGCAAAACTTGCACGCATACCAACACCACCTCTTGAGATTATTTTAGGCTCTATATTTGCCTATTTGGGTTTTATTACTCATAATGAATACTTTAATACTATTGCAGAGATGGGTTTTCTTTACCTTATGTTTCTAGCAGGAATGGAAGTTGATTTAAAACAAATTAAAACTAGTTCTAAAGAGGTTATAGAAAAATCTATTGCCTTTTTACTTATTATGACACTTTTATCTATATTTTTTGGTTTTATATTTCATCTTAATGCTATTACTATTGTCTCTATGCCTCTCATCTCCATAGGACTCCTAGCATCACTATCTAAAACTTATGGTAAAGATAAATCATGGTTAAAACTTGCTTTTATTGCTGGCATACTAGGTGAAATACTATCTATAATTGCTTTAACCATACTAGATGTTGCTAGTCATACTGGCTTTGATATGAAACTTTTTATTAAAGGCTCTTACTTACTTATGTTTGTTATAGCTGTATATATTGTCTATAGACTCTTTCACCTACTTTTTTGGTGGTTTCCTGAAATAAAAAAAGTACTTGTTCCAAAAGAAGATACTGCCGATCAAGATATTAGACTTGCTATGTCACTATTTTTCATACTAATAACAGTTATGCTATATATGGAACTAGAGTTAGCATTAGGAGGATTCATTGCAGGTATTGCTATATCTACATTTTTTAAACATGAAAAAAAGTTAGAAGAGAAGATGTCTAGCATAGGTTTTGGCTTTCTTATACCTATATTTTTCATACATGTAGGAGCTTCTTTAGATTTGTCTTCATTAGCTATTAAAGGTGTTGTAACAGGGGCATTACTTATATCCACTTTAATGCTTCTTACTAGGCTTATTGCAGCTATTATACTAAAACATATATCTGGCTCAAAAGATGCTCTTTTAGTTGCTTTAGCACTCTCTATGCCTTTAACTCTACTTGTTGCTGTTGCGACAATAGGATATGAAGCAAAATGGATAGATATTTTAAGTTATTATCAACTTATTTTAGCAAGTATATTTGAAATTATCATCTCTATGGTTGCTATTAAGATTTTGAGTAAAACTGAGCTAAAGGAGAGTTAAACTACTCTCCATCTACTTCAAGTATTGCCTTTTTATACTCTTCATCTGCTTTCTCTTTAGCAATAAGTTTATCTCTTGTTACATTGATTTCATTAAATTCATCTATTAAATTATCTTCCTCAGACTCAACATTACTACTTTCAACCTCTTGAGTTTTATTTGATATTATCTTTGTATACTCTTCAATCTCTTCTTTAAGCTTACTCTTTTCAATAGTTAACTTTTTTATAATCTTTTTATTATTAAGTTCTTTTTCTCTCTCTTTTTTAGCTAACAACTCTTCTGCTTCTTTTCTCTTTTGTAACTCTAACTTCTCTTTCTCTTCTTGCTTTTGTTTCTCAATAAGAAGTCTCCTCTCCTCTTTTTTTATCTCTTCTACTCTTTTTTTCTCTTCTTCTAGCTTTTTTGCTATTAGTTCTTCTGCCTCTTTTTTCTTTTGTGCTTCTTCTTTTGCTTTAGCTTCTTGTTGTTTTTTTAGAACTAATCTTTTCTCTTCCTCTTTTTTTGCTTCTGCTACTCTTCTTTTTTCAGCTTCTAATCTTTTAGCTTTTAATTGTTCTTCCTCTATCTTTTTTTCAGCCTCTTTTTTTCTAATATCTTCTTGCTTCTGTCTCTCAAGAAGTAACTTTTTTTCTTCCTCTTGTTTTTTAACTAAAAGCTCTTTCTCTCTAGCTTCTTTCTCTTTTGCCTCTTTTTTTTCTCTTAATTCATTTTCAATAACTCTATTTTTATCTTCAATTAACTCTTTTTCTAATTGTTCTTTTTCATCTTTTAACTTTTTAATCATTTCAGAATCATTAAGATTTTTATTTTCTTCTAAATTATTAGAGTTTGGGTTAGTTAATTTAACAGAAGGGTTAATGACTTTTGGTTTATCTCTCTCAAGTCTATTAGATACAGAATTTAACTCTGTTAATAGATCTGCATCATCTTGTTCTATAATTTTACTATTTTCACTTATATCAAATGGGTTTTCTGAAGCATTTGCTGTAACAACTAATAATGCACATATAGGTAATAATATTTTTTTCATACTTAACTCTCCTTCTTATTTGAAACTACTATAGTAAATGAACAATAAATAAAATTAATTATAGTTAACTCTATTTATTGCTCTTTAAAAGTTTACATATTTGAATCCAACTGCTTTAACTCAAAAAATTCTTTTTGTAACTCTTGATTTTTCTTTTTGAGTATTTTATTATCATAAATTAACTGCTTTTTTTTATCGGTTAACTGATTTAAAACATTTAAAGAGTTCTCACCATTTAGCAATATACCAAAGTAGATACCAAATAGTAAAATCCCCAAAGTTGTAAAAAAAAGTGTTTTTATAGACAACCCTGCTAATGAACTTACTCTTTTGGTACCTGACATTACAAAAACCTACTTAGAAAAAATTGCATTACCTAAGTATTCAAACTGTCCTAGTTCTGCTTCTATATCAAGTAGTCTATTGTATTTTGCAATTCTATCTGATCTAGCTGTTGAACCTGTTTTGATTTGTCCTGTATTTAATGCTAAAGCGAAATCTGCAATGAATGTATCTTCACTCTCACCTGAACGGTGACTCATAACACAAGTATAACCATTTCTTTGAGCTAATCTTACTGTTTGCATAGTCTCAGATACTGAACCTATTTGATTTGGTTTAATTAAGATAGAGTTAGCAATATTTTTTTCAATACCTTCTGCTAAAATAGAAACATTTGTTACAAAAAGGTCATCACCAACTAATTGAACTTTATCTCCAAGTACTTCTGTAAGATGTTTCCATCCATCCCAATCATCTTCACTAAGACCATCTTCTATAGAGACAATAGGATATTTTTCACACATATCAGCATAGTATGCTGTAAGCTCTTGACTAGTTAACTCTCTGTTTTCAGATTTAAGTACATACTTACCATCATCATTAATAAGTTCAGATGCTGCAACATCAAGTGCTATTGCTATCTGCTCTCCTGCTTTATATCCAGCCTTCTCAATAGCCTTCATAATAACCTCAAGAGGCTCTTCATTACTACTTAGGTTTGGAGCAAATCCACCCTCATCACCAACAGCTGTACTCTCACCCATATCATTGATAATTTTTTTAAGATTATGGTAAACTTCAGCAGAAGCTCTTAAGCCCTCAGAAAATCTTTCAAAGCCAACAGGAACTACCATATACTCTTGAAAATCTACAGAGTTATTTGCATGTTCTCCACCATTTATGATATTTAACATAGGTACAGGCATAGTAACTGCATTTGCACCACCAAGATAACGATATAGAGGCATACCCATGCTTTTTGCTGCAACTCTAGCAACAGCCATAGAGACACCTAAAACAGCATTTGCTCCAAGATTACCATAATTTTCAGTACCATCTACCTCTTTCATAGTAATATCTATCTCTGCTTGATTAAATGGACTCAATCCAACAATAGCATCGCAAATAGGACCATTTACATTTTCACAAGCTTTAAGTACACCTTTACCCATGTAACGGTCACCACCATCACGCAACTCTAAAGCTTCTCTCTTTCCAGTACTAGCACCACTAGGTACAATAGCACTCTCAACACTACCATCACTAAGGCTAACTGTTACTCGAACAGTAGGGTTACCCCTAGAATCCATTACCTCAGAGGCTAGAACTTCATCTATAAAAATCATATTTTTCCTTTAGTTATTTCAATAGTATATATTTTATCAAAATTAACCCAAAATATGCAATAGAAACTATAAAGAGTTTTTAATCTTCATTCATCTCACTCTCATCTACAGTAAGACTCTCACCAAAACCTAGTGCCTCTTTTACTTTAGCTTCTATTTCATCAAATAATTCTTGATTCTCTTTTATAGTTGCTTTTGCATTCTCTTTACCTTGACCTAACTTTTCACTACCATAAGAGAACCAAGCACCAGATTTATCTACTATATCCATTTTGATACCATAGTCAATAAGCTCTCCAACATAAGAGATGCCCTCTCCAAACATTATGTCAAACTCTGCTTGTCTAAATGGTGGAGCAACTTTATTTTTAACAACTTTTGCTTTTACACGATTTCCTATTTGAGACTCACCCTGTTTAAGTGTTGCTATTCTTCTTACATCTATTCTTACTGAACAGTAGAATTTTAGGGCATTTCCACCAGTTGTAGTCTCTGGACTTCCATATCCCATAGTTCCTATTTTCATACGAATTTGGTTAATAAATATTACTGTTGTATTTGTTTTATGTAAAACAGCTGTAAGTTTACGAAGAGCTTGAGACATGAGTCTTGCTTGAAGACCTACATGTGTATCTCCCATGTCACCTTCTATTTCAGTTTTAGGAGTAAGTGCTGCAACTGAGTCAACAACTACAAGGTCAACTGCTCCAGATCGTGCAAGTGTCTCTAAAACATCAAGTGCCTGTTCTCCAAAGTCTGGTTGTGATACTAAAAGGTTATCGGTATCTACACCTAAATTTTTAGCATATACTACATCTAATGCGTGTTCTGCATCTATAAAAGCACATACCATATCTTTTTTTTGAGCAGAAGCTATGGTTTGAAGTGCTAGTGTTGTTTTACCTGATGATTCAGGTCCATAAACTTCAATAATACGCCCTTGAGGAATACCACCAATACCTAGTGCCATATCTAGCCCTAAAGAACCTGTAGATATTGATTCAATAGGTTCAAACTCTTTATCTCCTAATCTCATAAGAGTACCTTTACCAAACGATTTATCTATCTGTTTAATCGCCATATCTAATGCTTTTTGTTTATTTGCGTCCATTGCCATTGTCATATCCTTAACCTCTTTAATATAATGAATTTTACCTAAATATTTAGATATTTTTTAGTCTTTGTGTAAGTTTAGTATAATTATTTTATACAATCAGAATAAATGTCATTTTGTCATATTTTTTATAATTTAACTCTATTGAGCTTACTAAAGGTTCGCTTATGCTAAAATGCTAGTATTAAAAATAAAGGTTAAATTTATGCTAAAGACTATTGAACTTGCTCACTCTCCAGATGCTGATGATATATTTATGTACTATGCTATTAAGTTTGGATGGGTAGATACTAAAGATTATGAGTTTACAAATATAGGTTTAGATATAGAGACACTTAATGTTGAAGCTATGAAAGGTACTTATGATGTATCTGCTATTAGTTTTGGTATGTACCCTCTTATAAAAGATGAGTATGCTCTACTTCGTACAGCTGTAAGTTTTGGAGAGGGTTATGGACCAAAACTAATTCGTCGTAAAGACAAAAAACTAAAAAGAAATTTTAAAGTAGCACTTTCTGGAAAATATACAACAAATGCCATGTTATTTCGCATCTACTACCCAGAAGCAAGACCTGTATATATGGACTTCTTAGAGATAGAAGAGGCTGTTGTCTCAGGAGAAGTAGATGCTGGAGTACTCATACATGAATCTATTTTAGATTTTGACAGTAGCTTAGAAGTTGAAAAAGAGATATGGGATATTTGGGTTGAACTAGCAGGTAAAGATCTACCTCTTCCTTTGGGGGGAATGGCTATTCGTCGTTCACTTCCACTAAACAGGGCCATAGATATAGAAAATATACTCATAGATGGTGTAAAAGTAGCTAATGACAAAAAAGATGAGTTATGCTCTAAACTAGAAGCCGATAACTTAGTACGCATATCTGATAAAATGTTAACAAAGTACTTAGATATGTACGCATCAGATGAGTCAGTTGAACTATCTAAACTTCAACTAAAAGCTTTAGATAAACTCTACCAAATAGGATTTGAACATAAACTTTGGGATACACCATTAAAAACAGAAGATTATCTAATTCCTAATGAGTATGAAGAGTTACGGAAGAGATAATGTATATTAAATCTATAGATTTTTCAAAATACTCTAGCATAAAAGTAGGTCAAACAACCAATGTACTAATATTAGAGAAAGGTGACCAAATACCAAAAGATAGGTATCTTATAGGAGGTGCAAATAATTTACTTATATCTCCTAATCCACCAAAGCTTATGATGTTAGGTAAAGATTTTTCGTACATAAAAGAGAAAGATGGTTACTTAACTATAGGGGCTGCAACTCCTACAGGAAAAATTATCTCTTATGCTAAAAAACATAATATAAAAGGTTTTGAATTTTGCTCTAAACTTCCTGGTACATTGGGTGGAATGATTGCTATGAATGCTGGAGTAAAGGAGTATGAGGTTTTTAACATATTACACTCTGTAAAAATAGATAGTGAGTCTATTTTGGTTGAAAACATAGAACATGGTTACCGATTTGCTAATTTAAATGGCATAGCTACTGAAGCAAAATTTAAAATATTTGATGGATTTAATAAAAAACTTTTAGAAGAGCTAATAAACTTACGATCTAATCAACCAAAACTTCCAAGTGCTGGTTCTGCTTTTAAAAACCCAAAAGATGATTATGCAGGTAGGCTTATAGAGGATGTAGGTTTAAAAGGTTTAACAAAAGGTTCTATGCAATTTAGTGATATGCATGCAAACTTTCTAGTAAACTTAGGTTCTGGCACTTTTAAAGATGCTAAATACCTCATAGATTTAGCAAAAGAGAGAGTTTTCAATAAATTCAATATAGAACTTATTGAAGAAGTTAAAATTCTCTAGTTTGCAATATCTACCAAAGTACATCTAACACATCTAATATAATTAGTCTCACTTCCTTTTCTTTTATATATATAGGCATCTGCTGTACTTACAACATAATATTTTCCAGCTGTAGTAAGTGTTGATGACCAGAAGTTACAACCTCTAAAATTTTTAAATATCTGATCATCTATTCTATGAATTTTTTGTAATTCATCAGAAGTAGGTAATCTCCAGTCTGCATAACCTGCATACTCTAATTTACTACAATATTTTTTAGCATGAGACCAAGTTCCAGCTTTCCCAAAATTATATCTTCTTGAATATGCTCCATCTTCTTTATCTGTGTATGCTTCATCTTGCCACATAAGATTTACATCTTTCTCAACAAAAGTTAAATCTACATCACAGTGGTTAGAGTTATCTATAGGTTGAATTATAGATATATCTCCACCTGCCATTACTGTAACTGTTGATAAAGCTAAAAATAACGATACTATAGTTTTTTTCATAAAAATTCCTTCTATATTATTCAATATGATATTACAATATTTCTCAAATTAAGCTAAATTACTATGGATAAATAATAATTTTAGTTCCATTTTTTACTGATTTCCATAGATTATCCATAGATTTATTTGTTACTGCTATACACCCCTCTGTCCAATCTTTAGTTAGTGTATATCTATCTGCTACTCCTGTTGCATTCCACTTTGGTTGTGCATGTATAGTTATATAGCCTCCTGTTTTAACCCCTAACTTTGCTGCTCTTGCTCTATCTGCTCTATTTGGGTACGATATCATAAGAGATTTATAGAGTCTTCTATCACATTTCTTTCTAACTATAGTATAGCTTCCCTCAGGGGTACGATAGTCACCAACTCTTATTTTTCTACCTGCATTAGCACCACCTTTATCTCCTAAAGAGATACGAAATTCATTAATTTTTTTACCAGCTCTATATGTATATAATTTTCTTTTTTTCTTATATACAATAATTTTATCTATTTTACTTTTACTGTCTATTTCTTTTCCTAAATGTAACATTCTTCTACACTCTTTTGTAGCATACGGACTATTATCTACTTTACCATAGTATACTTTCTCTTGACATCCAACCATAAAAAACATAACCACTGTAGCAAATATTCCCATAATAACTTTCATGCTATTCTCCTTAACCCCAATCTTCTTGTTGACTTTTTGATTTATGTTTATCTTTTTTATATGAAGTACTATTCTTCATCTTTTGAAGACGATTTAAATTACTCATTTCAGCCTCTCTTAAATCACTAAAAACTTCACAATTAAAGTCTTCAGAGAGACAAGTTTGTCTATATAGTCTCTCTATATAGACTATGAGTTGTCTATGGTACTCTGAATCAAGATGCACTACTACCCGTTTATCAAATTTATTTTTTAACTCAATAAATTTTTTAGAAAATTTTTCTGAAGTTACTGAATCATCTCTAAGCATTCTAAAAAGATTTTTACTTATTTTTTCTAATTCGGTTATGTATTTTTGACGATTAAACTTATCTATCTGTTTCTGTGTAAATGCTATAGGAAATCCTTTTACTTAATTGTTACGGGTACACCTTCACGCACTGCATACCAAAGCTCATCCATAGTAGAATTTGTAACTGCTACACACCCATGTGTCCAATTTTTTGTTAAAGTATAATCATCACCATTTCCATCTGCATTCCATTTTGGTTGAGCATGTATAGTAATGTCTCCACCTGGATTTACTCCTCTTTTTTTAGCAATAAGTTTATCTTTTGGACTAGGATATGATATACATAAGGAACGATAGTATTTTGGAGAACAGAGTTTACGATGAATCCAGAATTCACCCTCAGGAGTACGGTTATCACCTTTTTTTACTTTATGTCCAATAGGATTTTTACCTAAGGAAACAGGAAAAGTTGCTTTTATTTTACCATCTTTGTATAGATACATTTTACGCTCTTTTTTAACAACAATAATTTGATCTATTTTTTGACTAGGTTCAAAGTCTTCTGCTTCAAGAAGCTCTTGTTTACACTCTTCTAATGAGTAAGTATCTTTATTTGGACTATTCCAACTACATGAATTAAGTAGTAGTATAGACAATATAAAGGTTATATTTAAATTAATATTCATAAATATATTGTAACAAAACTTTATAAAAATAAGCTATATGAAATTAATATATTTCTTAAGAAAAGTGTTAATTGTAGAACGGTAGAGAGTTATGTTTAGAGCCAAAAGACTCTAAACATAAATAGTGACTATAGAGCTGCCTTAGCTGCTTCAATAGCCTCTTCATAATTAGGCTCTGTTGTAATTTCTGGAACAACTTGTTTATAAGTTACTTTACCATCTTTACCAATAACAAATATAACTCTAGCAGTTACACCAGCTAAAGGACCATCTGCAAGAAGAACTCCATAAGCATTTGCAAAATCTTTGTTTCTGAAGTCAGAACATACTTTTAGGTTTTCAATTCCTGCTGCTCCACACCATCTAGCTGCTGCAAATGGTAAATCCATAGATACTGTCATTACTTCAACACCCTCTAAAGATGCTGCCTCAGTGTTAAATCTTCTAGTCTCTGCATCACATACACCTGTGTCTAGTGATGGTACTGCAACTACTAGTTGAACTTTACCTTCTCCACCAACTTGCTCATCTTGAAGCATTGGGTCACAGTTTACTACTGTTACTACTGGAGCTGTATCTCCAACATTAATTTCTGTACCACCAAGGTTACACACGATATCGTTTTTAAATGTTACTGTTGCCATTTTTAAATCCTTTTAATTGTTTGATAAATGTATTATGACCTAAATAGGATAAATTTACTCTTAATTAAAAGAAAATTATTGATTTAAATCAATTTTATTTTTTTTGTAACACTTTAAAGAGTTTACTATTTACTAATTATCTTACAATAAACCAAGGATTTAAGAGGTTTTCTTTATTGTAAAGTAGTTTTTTATTACTACCATACTGATATGTCATTTTTCCACTTAATCTTACTATGGCATCTGCTGCTGCTGTATCCCACTCCATAGTAGGTGCAAGTCGAGGGTAAATGTCTGCTTTACCTTCTGCTACCATACAAAGTTTAAGTGAACTACCCTTAGATATAAATACTCTATTTTCAATACCTTTTGTAAGCTCATCTATGCACTCTTTTGTCTCTTCATTTAAGTGTGATTTACTAGCTATTATTGTTATGGTATTTTCTTTATCTTCATTTACCTCTAAAGGTAATTTTTGAGTATTTTTAAAAGCCCCTATCCCCTCTTTTGCACTATACATATCATTTAAAACAGGAGCATAGACAACACCTAAAACTGGTCTATCTATATGTATAAGAGCAATATTGACAGTAAACTCCCCATTTCTCTTTACAAACTCTTTAGTACCATCTATGGGATCTATACACCAGTAGTACTCCCATTTCTTTCGTACACTATACTCCACTTCTCTATTTTCTTCTGAGATAATGGGTATATTAGGGTACAACTTTTGAAGCCTAGAACATATTAACTCATTTGATTTCAAGTCAGCAATAGTTAAAGGTGAGCTATCTTCTTTATAGTCAACATCAAAATCTTTTTGATAAATTTCCATAATTACATCACCAGCATCTTTTGCAATGGTAATAATTTGTTCTAAGTCTATATTTTTAAGCATCTAACTATCTTACAGTACTCACTTCATTTGCTCTTGCAATAAGATATTGACCATATTGATTCTTTTTTAATGGTTGTGCTAACTCTAAAAGTTCTTCTTTTGTTATGTAACCCATCTCATATGCTATCTCTTCTATGCAGGCTACTTTTAGACCTTGTCTATTTTCTATGGTTTGTATGAAGTTTGAAGCTTCTAGTAGGCTCTCATGTGTTCCTGTATCTAGCCATGCATAACCTCTACCCATAAGCTCTACTTTTAGTCTATCTTCACTAAGGTAGTCTTGATTTAGTGTGGTTATTTCTAACTCTCCTCTATCTGATGGCTTTACAGCTTTTGCTTTCTTAACTACATCATTAGGATAAAAATATAGACCAACTACAGCATAGTTACTTTTTGGTTTTTGAGGTTTCTCTTCAAGTGAAGTAACTCTACCGTTACTATCGAACTCTGCAACACCATATCGTTCAGGATCTTTAACATAATAACCAAATACTGTAGCTTTTTGTTCATCTTTGGCATTTAGACAACTTTGAGCAAGTAGTTTAGTTAAACCACCACCATAAAAGATGTTATCACCAAGCACTAAAGATACATCAGAGTCACCTATGAACTCTTCACCCAATATAAATGCTTGTGCAAGTCCATCTGGAGATGGTTGAACTTTATAAGAAAATTTCATACCAATATCTGAACCATCTCCTAAAAGAGCTTCAAATCTTGGTAAATCTGTTGGTGTTGAGATAATAAGTACCTCTGTAATACCAGCTAACATCAAAACAGATAGTGGATAGTAAATCATAGGTTTATCGTATATAGGAACTAACTGCTTAGATACACCTTTTGTAATAGGGTACAGTCTTGTTCCAGACCCACCTGCCAATATAATACCTTTCATCATAACACCTCGCTTAATATGTAATTAGACATTATTATAGTTAATATCTAATTATATAGAGCTAAATGCTTTTAGAAGTACCTATTGACACCCTACACACTCTTGACTTCTATCTTCAATATCTCCAGATGCTTCAGGAGATTGACTTCTTAAGTAGTAGGTTGACTTTAAGCCAAATTTCCATGCATTCATATATATCTCATTTAAATACTTACCAGATGCTTTATCTAATGATATAAATATATTTAAACTCTGCCCTTGGTCTATCCACTTTTGACGAATAGCCCCTGCTTTTATAAGTATGTTTTGATTCAACTCATAACTAGGAGTATAATATTCCCAAGTATCTGGACTAAGATTTGGAGCTACAACAGGAATGAGTCCAGATAGATTATCTTCAAACCACTTTCTTTTGTAAACAGGTTCTATAGCTTGCGTTGTCCCTGTCAAGATAGATATTGATGATGTCGGAGCTATTGCCATTAGATAACCATTTCTTAGACCATCACTTTTTACTTTATCTTTTAGTGTTAACCAATCATGAGTGTACCCAAACAACCCACCTCTGTCAACAAGTTTACAAGCATGTTCATTTGCCTTATCTATAGGGAATATACCCTTTGACCAATCCGAACCTTCAAAAGTTGGGTAACTTCCCTTCTCTAGGGCTAAGTCACTAGATGCACGAATAGCATAGTATGAGAGTGACTCCATAACTTCATCAATTTTTGTAAAGTGATTACTACTCCCCCACTCTATCTTATTTTCTGCTAACATTTGAGCTTCACCCATAACACCTAGACCTATGGATCGTGACTTCTCATTTGTCTTTTTTACTTTAGCAAGAGGGTAAAAGTTAAGGTCAATTACATTGTCAAGCATACGAATAGCCGTTGGCACAACACGCGCTAAATCTTCTTGGGTATGTATCTTTGCGAGGTTGACAGAGGCTAAGTTACACACAGCTGTATCACCATCTGTTTTCTCTTTATCAACAATCCAAATTTGTTTACCGTTTAAACTATCTAGGGCTGTTACTTTCTTAGCTGGTTTATTTACTCCAGAATCAACTGTCAACATCTCATGCTCATTATATGATTCAACTGAACCATCATTGAATGTAAACTGTATTTTATAACTATTTGGACTTGTATTTTGAAATATCTCTGTACATAAATTTGAACTTCTTATTATCCCCTCATGCTTATTTGGGTTAGCTCTATTTGCAGCATCTTTAAATGTTAAAAATGGATTTCCTGTCTCAAAATATGATCTAAGTATCTCTTTCCATAAAGCTTTAGCAGATATGACCTCTTTTGCTATATCACTATTTGATTGTTCTAATTCTATATATTTCTCCTCAAACTCTTTACCATAAAGAGAAGTAAGCTCTTTTACTTCATAAGGATCAAAAAGAGTCCAAGTAGTATCATCAGCTACTCTTTGCATAAATAGATCATTTAACCATAGAGCAGGAAAAAGATCATGAGCTCTTCTTCTCTCCTCTCCAGAGTTCTTTTTAAGGTCAAGAAAATCTCTTATATCTATATGCCATGGCTCTATATATACAGCAATAGCACCTTTTCTTGTACCTAATTGATCAACTGCTATAGCAACATCGTTGGCTATTTTAAGAAATGGAACTATACCACCTGCTGCATGTTTATGCCCATCTATATATGAACCCATACCACGAACTAATGACCAGTCCCAACCTATTCCTCCACCAAATTTAGAGAGTAGTGCCATCTCCTTATACCCATCAAATATGCCTTCAATATTATCTGGTGTAGACCCTATATAACAAGAGCTTAACTGATGTCTAGGTGTTCTAGCATTCGACAGTGTAGGTGTAGCAGCCATCACTTCAAATTTAGAGAGTATATCGTAAAACTTTTTAGCCCAAGATTGGCAATCAAACTCATTTTGTGCTAAAAACATAGCAACACCCATAAATAGTTGTTGAGGAAGCTCTATAGGGTTACCTTTACTATCTTTTAGTAAATATCTATCGTAGAGTGTTCTTAATCCAAGATAAGTAAACTGTAAGTCTCTCTCTTCTTTGATGTAATCATTTAAATCATCTAAATCATACTTATCTTTTAAACCTAAAACTATTCTACCCTCTTGTTCACCTTTTTCAAGATAATCTCGTAGGTGATTATATCCTGTAAAACCTACAGCTTTATGGTAAATATCATAAAGAAAAAGTCTTGAAGCTACAAATGTCCAATTTGGTCTATCGATGTCTATTTTGTCAACAGCTGTTTTTATGAGAGTTGCTTGTATATCTTCTGTATTCATCATATCTTGAAATTGAAGTTTTGCATCAACCTCTAACTCACTTTGACTAACGCCATTCAAACCCTCTACAGCTGACGATGTATACTTTTGAATTTTAGATACATCTAATGTTTCAACTCTACCATTTCTCTTTACAACTCTTACCATATAGACAACTCCAAAATATTGGTTTTTAGAGCGTGATTCTACTAAAATTTTGCTTGAATGCGTGTTAAAAAACATATCATTTTTTAGTATTTAAAATAGTGAAAAAAGATATAAAAAAAAGGTGTAAATAAGGATTATTTTGCTTTAAAATATAAATGAAATTTTTTAAATATAGTTTTATCAAATATTCTGATAATGTTACAAGGGTATATTTATACCTTGTTGGAGTGGAGCTTAGGACAATCAAGAGAAAGGATAGTGTATGTGTATTCTAATCATTATCATACTACTTGTTATTATCTTCACTTCTAAGTGTTGGTAGTCCCAATCTAGTAGCTCAAGAGAGATTATGACTCTCTTGTACTTATGCAATATTAGTCAGCAGGGTGACGAATCCCTGCTTTTACTTAAAATATTTTAACTGATAAACAGACTAAAAGAATAAGTATGACTAATACTGTATGTATACGCAAGATATTTCCTTTATGAGGGATTCCCTCTCCACCTCCCAACTAAAAATTAGCCAAAAAAAAAGGTAACCTATACCGAAGTATAAATTACCCTCTATCCACAAATTTAGTAGTCATCTAAATCTAAAGAAAAATACCTTGCGAGTACAAATTGATTATAACATATCTTTTCTTTTATATTAAATATTGCAATCGCACTCTACTAGTAAATTCTTACTTTTTTCCAAACACTCTTTTAAATATGCTATCTACATTTTTAGTGTAGTAGTCAAAATTAAAGCACTCTCTAATCTGCTCTTCACTTAGAGACTCTCTTAACTCTTTGTCTGCTAAAAGGTGTAGTAGGTATAGTGATTCACCTTTTTTGTTGGTTGTACTTTTACCTTGTTGTATCTCTTCCCAAACTTTCATAGCATTTCTTTGAACTATCTTGTAAGCATCTTCTCTGCTTACACCTTTTAGTGGTAGCTCCAAAAGTACTCTTTGTGAAAATACAAGTCCACCTGTCAAGTTTAGATTTTTCATCATATTTTCAGGCATTACAGTTAGGTTTGCTATAACATTGTTCATACGGTGTAACATAAAGTCTGTAGTTATAAATGCATCTGGTAACCAAAATCTTTCATTTGATGAGTGGCTTATATCTCTTTCATGCCATAGAGCAACATTTTCCATAGCAGGTACTGCATAAGCTCTAATAGTTCTTGCAAGTCCTGTAATATTTTCAGTTAAAATAGGGTTTCTTTTATGAGGCATAGCTGAACTTCCCTTTTGACCTTTTGCAAAATACTCTTCTGCTTCATAAACTTCTGTTCTTTGTAGGTGTCTAATCTGAACTGCAAATTTCTCTACACTAGAAGCCATTAGTGCTAAAGCAGATGCAAGTCTTGCGTATCTGTCTCTATGTACAACTTGGTTTGAACAAGGTTCAGGTTTTAAACCCAACTCTTTCATAGCATACTCTTCAAGCTCTAGTGGAGCATGAGCAAAGTTACCCATAGCACCAGATATTTGACCTACAGCAATAACTTCTCTTGTCTGCTTTAGATTTTTAAGATGTCTAGCCATCTCATCATACCATACAGCAAGTGTAAGACCAAAAGTTATAGGCTCACCGTGAATACCGTGGCTTCTACCTACCATAAGTGTCATCTTATGCTCTTTAGCTCTTTTTTTAATGGACTTCATAAGCATCTTTACATCTTTAATGATAATATCAAGAGAGTCTCTCATCTGAAGTGCAACACCTGTGTCTACTGCATCTGAACTAGTCATACCATAGTGAAACCATCTTGACTCTTTTCCCAATGACTCAGAAACACTTGTGTTAAATGCTATAAGATCATGCTTTGTTACTGCTTCTATCTCTTCTATTCTCTCTACAGAAAATGTTGCATTTTTGACAATCTTTTTACAATCATCATCTGGAATAAGCCCTAGTTTATTCCAAGCTTTTACAGCTGCTTTTTCTACCTCTAACCATGCAGCATATCGTGCATGTTGAGTCCAGTGTTGTGTCATCTCTTCTCTTGCGTATCTTTCTACCATTTTTTACCTTTTATATAAATATTTTAAGTTAAGTGTTAAGTAAGTTTCAAATACTTGTTATTTTTAGAGTTTTTCTAAATAAACATTTAAATTATGCTAAAATTCTATCTAAATATCAGTTATAAAAAGGTAATGGAATATGCCATTTGTCAAAGAACAATTTTACATAGAAGAGGAAGAACTAGCTTTTTTATATGTTATGAAAGCCCTAAACTATACCCAAGGTCAAGCTCAAAGACACATAGCTAAAGGTCGTTTACTTATAGACGGAGAGTCCAATTTCTATACAGGAGCAAAGATTCAAGGTAAAATAGAGATGGTTTTCTTTAAAGCAAAACCAAAAGGTATAAAACCAACTTTTCAAACTCAAGACTTTATGGTCTTTGATAAGCCTTCAGGAGTACTAGTACACCCAAATACTATGTCTACCCCCTACTCTATGTTAGATGAAGTAAGAGGTATGGCTGGAGACTCAGCAAATAGTACTCATAGAATTGATATGGAGACATCTGGTCTTTTACTAGCATCTAAACATAAAAAAGTAGAATCAGCACTAAAACAACTCTTTGAAAAAAGAACTATTAAAAAGTCTTACTTAGCATGGGTAGATGGAGAGTTAAAGGAGCCATTTACATCTAAAGAGTCTATATCTGTAAACAAAAATGGATACGAAAAGACTAAACATAAAGTTTTTATTGACAATATAAATGGTAAACCATCACTTACAGACTTTATACCATTAGAGTACGATAGTAACTTAGATGCTACTCTAGTAGCTTGCTACCCTCATACAGGAAGAACACACCAAATTAGACTACACTTGTTTCATGTGAAACATCCTATTTTAGGTGATCCAATTTATGGTGCGAGTTATGAAGCTTCCGATAAGTACTTAGATGAGATAATATCAGAAAAAGAGAGGCTTAAATATATGGGTGCTAATAGGCTAATGTTACATGCTCAAAGTTTAACTTTCTCATACAAAAACATGTTTTATATAGAGAGTAAAGAGAACTTTAGAGAACAAAAATCACAAATACACGCTAAAGATAAAAGAGTATTTAATGGTAGAAAAATATAGTAAACAAGTATGTTTCACGGGAAACATACTGTTTATTTCTCTTCATCTGATCGAGAATCATAAATAAACCACCCTACGCTAACAGCAGCAACACTAACTATAAATCCCAATAAAACTAACTCAATACTAGGCATTTTTTTCTCCTTCTTGTTCTCTAAGTTGACCACAAGCAGCTGAAATATCTAAACCTTTTGACTCTCTTATGGTACAGTGTAAACCTCTTTGAGTTAAATACTCTTGAAATTTTTTCATATCTTTGTCTGATGGTCTTTTAAATTCAGTACCACCATAAGGGTTAAAGTATATTAAGTTTACTTTTGCCTTTATGCCATCAAGAAGTGATAACAATTTTTTAGCTGCTGATATGTCATCATTCACATCTTTTATGACAAGATACTCAAACATTACCCTCTTTCTATCGTTTACAGGAAAGTTCTTTACAGCTGTAATTATAGACGCTATATTGTAAGCTTTATTAATAGGCATTAACTGTTGACGAAGCTTGTCATCTACTGCGTGTAGAGATATGGCTAAGTTTATACCTAATTGCATCTTTCCTAGCTTCTCTATTTTAGAGCTTAACCCTGATGTTGAGATGGTTTGCCTATGTGTTGCTATAGCCATACCCTCTGGGTCTGCAAATATCTTAACAGACTTTACTACACTCTCTAAGTTGTCAAGAGGTTCACCCATACCCATATAGACAATATTTACACGACGATTTGCATCGATATTATTGTCTTTTTTTATCATTCTTAACTGTTCTGTTATTTCACCTGCTGTTAAGTTACGCATAAAACCACCCTTTGCTGTCAAACAAAAAGCACACCCTACTTTACACCCTACTTGAGATGAGATACAGACTGTATAGCGTTCCTGATGCTTTACAGAACCATCTTCATGATACTCCTTATCTCTCATTAAAAGTAGTACAGCTTCAACTGTATGTCCATCGTGTAATTCATACAAATACTTACGACTTCCATCTTTACTATTTTGTACCATTAACATTTTAAGAGGTGTTAAAGTATACTCATCATCTAACTTTTGTCTCATATCTTTAGGTAAATTTTTCATCTCTTCAAATGACATAGCATACTTATGATAAATCCAATTATATATCTGTTTTGCTCTAAACGATGGTTTTATAAGCTCAGACAACTCTTCTTTAGTGTAATCTTGTAGAATTTTTTTCATATCTCTTCTTTTAATTTAATTGTAAATATAACTCTATTTGTTAAACTCTTGGTGAACAACAAATATACTCACTCAATATATCCATGGCTTCCATACGGTTTTTTAAAAAATCTTCATGGGCATTTTTGTTACAATAATTTGTAACTATAAATACACCTTTAGTAGGTATGTTAAATTTTTCTGCTACTTTTAAAACTGCGAAAAACTCCATGTTTTCTAAATGTATATTTTTCTTTAAATAGTACTCTCCTAGTCTATCATCTGTTGTTATGTAGTTAGATGAATTTACTATTGTTTCCCGTGAAACATCTTCTAAACTTGATACTATTTGGTTTAGTGGTGTATAAGCAGAGTTAGTAAAAAAACTATTTTCTATATTTGAAGCTACGGTAGATTCTACAATGTCAAATATATATTTTTCTCCGTATGAACCTGCTGTTCCTACAAAAGTTAAACTTTTTGGTCTCTCTTTTAAACATAACTCGGTTAAATTTATGGCAACATTTACTAAACCTATGCCTACTGGTTTAGCAAATGTAAATTGCTCTATGTCCCCTGCACAGACTATCATAGTCTTACTGCTATATTTTGTTCTCTTAAGTACTTTTTTAAATCTATAATGTCTATTTCTCTAAAGTGGAAAATTGAAGCAGCTAAAGCAGCATCTGCGTGTCCTAGAGTAAATGCTTCTTCTATGTGCTTCATAGTTCCTGCTCCTCCAGATGCAATAATTGGAATATTTACTAGCTCACCTATTTTAGAATTTAATTCATTATCAAAACCAGCTTTTGTTCCATCTGCATCCATAGATGTAATAAGTAACTCACCTGCACCTCTGTTGTATGCTTCTTTTGCCCACTCTAGTGCATCTATACCTGTATCATTTCTTCCACCGTGAGTAAAAATATTCCACCTATTTTCAGAGACTTGTTTTGCATCTATGGCTACTACTATGCACTGAGAGCCAAAGCGTTTTGCCCCCTCTTCTATGAAGTCTGGTCTTTTTATGGCTGCTGAGTTTATGCTTACTTTATCACAACCTACATTTAAAAGATTGTAAATATCTGAAAGTTCTCGTATACCACCACCAACTGTTAGTGGTATGAAAACCTCTTTAGCTACTTTTTTAACCACATCTACTATGGTATCTCTACCCTCGTGACTAGCTCCAATATCTAAAAAGGTTATCTCATCTGCACCCTCTTGATTGTATCGTCTTGCTACTTCTACAGGATCACCAGCATCACGAAGACCTACAAAATTGACACCTTTTACTACTCTTCCATTGTTCACATCCAAACAAGGAATAATACGCTTTGCAAAATTATCCATAAATATTGTCTCTCTTCTATTTAATTATGGTAGAATTATACAAAAGTTATCCCAAATAGGTGATTATAAAGGCAGTTTATAGTATGATAATAGACAATTTAGCAGAGTTTGCATCAAAGAAATATGGTCAAAATTTTTTAAAGAGTGATTACTATCTACAAAAAATCGTCCAAGCGATGCCCAATGACAACTTAAAAGTTGCAGAGATTGGGCCTGGCTTAGGTGATTTAACTAAAGAGCTTGTGAAAGCTAGAAATGTCACAGCATTTGAGGTTGATAAAAGATTATGTGAGCATCTAACAAATGAGTTTGAAGAACCCATCCACAAAGGGGACTTTGAGTTGCGTTGTGGAGATGTGCTTGAGCGTTGGGAGTCAGGAAGCCTACTAGATGAACCGTATCATTTAGTAGCTAACCTACCCTACTATATTGCCACCAATATCATATTAAAAGCATTTAAAGATGAACATTGTAAGTCTATACTTGTAATGGTTCAAAAAGAGGTTGCTGTTAAGTTTGCTGCACAATCAAAGCAAAAAGAGTTTTCTTCTCTTTCTGTTTTGGCTCAAAGTGTAGGTGTTGCTACACTATGCTTTGAGGTTGAAGCCCAAGCGTTTGTACCTGCTCCAAATGTAACTTCTGCCGTGCTTTTAATAGAAAAAAACATCTCCAGAGATGATGTAAAGTTTGAAGCGTTTTTAAGGATTGCTTTCCAGCAACCTCGCAAGAAACTTAGCAAAAACCTTACAGTTGCTTTTTCCAAAGATATAGTGCAAGAGACTTTTTCAAAACTAGATTTAAACCCAAATCTAAGACCACATGAAGCTGAGACATCTACTTATCATCACATATATAATGAATTAAAGGATAATTTAGATGCAACCAAACAAAACAAACAACGAAAACTCTCAAAATCAAGAACAAAAAATTCAAAACAATAATACACAACAAAGAAGAGAGAGAAGACCAAATCCACATAGACAAAATAGTAATGCTCAAAACCCAAATAGAAAGCCTCATCCAAATCAAAAACCTCAAGTAAAAGATGAAATAAATGGTAATGTGCATGATAAACCTGCACCAAATGGAAATAAAAAATCAAACCCTAACCAAAATAGAAAGCCAAACAATCAAAATAGAAGTAATAATCCTAACCAAAATAAACAAACTAACAAGCCAAATAAACAAGGTGGAAACAAAGGTAGAGGAAAAAGAAAAAACACTACTACTGTAAATGACATTATGAGAGCTTCATTAGAAGAGAATAAACGCGTTCAAGAAGCTACTATGAATCCTTGGAAGCAAATAGATATGACATCTAAGGGTAAAATACGCTTTACTCCTCTAGGTGGATTAGGTGAAATTGGTGGAAACATGGCTGTTTTAGAGACAGAGACAACTGCCATAGTAATTGATGTTGGTATGTCATTCCCAGATGAAACCATGCATGGTGTAGATATCTTAGTTCCTGATTTCTCTTATCTTCACTCTATTAAAAATAAAATTAAAGCTGTTGTAATAACACATGGTCACGAAGACCACATAGGAGCAATGCCTTATCTTTTTAAAGAGTTAAAGTTTCCTATATATGCAACCCCTTTAGCACTTGCTATGATAGAAAATAAATTTAATGAACATGGATTAAAAGCAGATACAAAGTACTTTAACTTTGTAACTGTTCGTAATCAGTATGAAATAGGTGATATTAAAATAGAATGGCTTCACAATACTCACTCTATTATAGATGCTTGTTCATTAGCTATAGAGACTCCAGCAGGTATTATTATGCATACTGCTGACTTTAAAATAGACCACACTCCTGTAGATAACTACACTATGGATCTTCGTCGTTATGCTTACTATGGAGAAAGAGGTGTACTTTGTCTCTTCTCTGACTCTACAAACTCACATAATCAAGGCTTTACTAAGAGTGAGAAGGTTGTAGGAAAAACTTTTGATACTCTGTTTGATTTAGCAAAAGGTAGAGTAATTATGTCTACATTCTCTTCAAATGTTCACCGTATATACCAAGCTATGCAAAGAGGTGTAAAACATGGTAGAAAAATTTGTGTAATTGGAAGATCTATGGAGAGAAACATAGAGACAAATAGAGCTTTAGGTTTTGTAGATATTCCAGACAAACACTTCATAGAAGTTCATGAAGTACAAAAGTATGCAGAGAATGAAGTACTAATTGTTACAACTGGTTCACAAGGTGAGACTATGGCTGCACTTAATCGTATGGCTACAGATGAACATAGACATATAAAACTTAAACCATCAGATACTGTAATTATCTCTGCATCTGCTATTCCTGGTAATGAAGCTTCTGTATCTGGGCTTATGAATAAGCTTATGAAAGCAGGAGTAACAGTTCGTTACAAAGAGTTTGGAGATATTCATGTATCTGGTCACGCAGGTCAAGAGGAGCAAAAACTCATACTTAGATTAGTACAACCAAAATTCTTTTTACCTGTTCACGGAGAGTATAACCACATAGCTCAACACGCAAAAACAGCTGTATCTTGTGGTGTAGATAAAAGAAATATACTTCTTATGAGTGATGGTGATCAAGTGGAGATAACTCCTAAGTTTATCAAAAAAGTTAAAACTATTAAAACAGGTAAAACTTACATAGATAACCAAAACAATATGACCATTGAGAATGATGTAGTTTTAGATAGACAAAAACTAGCAGAAGATGGCATAGTAAACATAGTTGCTCAAATTTCACAAGCAAACCAAAAAGTAGTAGGTAAGCCTGTTATCTCTACTCACGGTCTTGTAGCCGATAAAGATAGTAAAAAGTTTGCAAAAGAGATAGAACTTCTTTTAGAGACATTTTTACTAAATATGAAAGAAGAAGCACTTAAAGACCATAGAGGTATAGAGAATGACATAAGATCTGTCATAAGAAAACATGTAGTAAGAACCAAAAAAAGATACCCTCTTATTATTCCTACAATTTTCATAGTTTAAAAGAGAGTTTATGGATCTTATAAAAGTTGCTAAAGAGACATTTAGTATTGAAGCAGATGCTTTAAATCATGCTGCAAAAAGAGTAAACACTAACTTTTTAGATGCCATAGAGCTTATAGTTAATACTAAAGGTAAACTCATCATAACAGGTGTTGGAAAGTCTGGTTTAGTTGGTGCTAAAATGGCAGCGACTTTTGCAAGCACTGGTACTTCTAGCTTTTTTTTACACCCTACAGAGGCTCTTCACGGTGATTTAGGAATGATTAGTAAAGATGATACCTTACTTGCCATAAGCAACAGTGGAGAGAGTGAAGAGTTAACTAAAATACTACCTCACATAAAACGCTTCAATATACCTCTTATAGGATTAACTAGCCAAAAAGAGTCCTCATTAGGTATCTACTCCGATGTATTTTTAGATATTTCTGTAGAAAAAGAGGCTTGCCCATTTAATGCTGCTCCTACTACTTCTACCACACTTACTATGGCTTTAGGTGATGCATTAGCTATTGCTCTTATGAAAAAAAGAGAGTTTAAAAAAGAGGATTTTGCATCTTTTCATCCTGCTGGCTCTTTAGGTAAAAAACTTTTTATAAAAGTTAAAGATCTTATGAGGGTAGAAAATCTTCCTATAGTAAATAAAACTATTACTTTAAAAGAAGCTATAGTTGTTATGAGTGAAGGTAAATTAGGTACTCTACTTATAGTAGATGAAAACCATAAATTTACAGCTATTTTAAGTGATGGTGACTTGAGAAGAGCATTAATGAGTAAAAACTTTAGTTTGGATAATTTAGCTATAGATTATGCTAACCAAAATCCCAAAAGTTATAAAAATATTGAGCTTCTAGCAAGTGAAGCTTTAGAGATAATAGAGAATGATAGAATACAACTTTTACCTATAACAAATAGTATAGATGAGATTATAGGTGTTCTTCACATACATGACCTAGTAAATGCTGGGATTAAAAAATAGGATAGATAATATGAGATTAAATAAATATATTTCACATAACTCAAAATACTCAAGAAGAGAAGCCGACAAGCTTATTGAAGATGGGGAAGTTAGCATAGAAAAACAGACTATAAAAGAGTTTGGATATATAGTAGAAGATGAAGACAAAGTTTACATTAAAGGTAAACTAATTAAACCTAGTAATGAGTTAACTATAATTGTATACAATAAACCAAAAGGTACTCTTGTTACAAAAAAAGATGATAGAGGTCGTACAACAATTTATCATAAATTGGCAGGCAAATTTAGACACTTTGTACCAGTAGGTAGGCTTGACTATGCCTCAGAAGGTGTTTTACTACTAACTAACCGTCCTGATGTAGCAACTGCTCTTATGGAGAGTTCTTTAGATAGAACTTATAACATCAAAATAGACAAACCACTATCTGCTGAAATTATAGATGCTATGAGACAAGGTATGGTTTTAGATGATGCAAGAGCAGGAGCTCATGAAAAGAGTAAAATCTACTCTATGGAATTTGCACCATTTGCAGGCTATGAAGTTAGATCTGAGGGTAAAAACTTTACAAAACTTAGAGTCACAATTACAGAGGGGAAAAACAGAGAATTAAGACGCTTTTTTGGACACTTTGAAGCTAAAGTACTTGACCTTAAAAGAGTCTCTTTTGGTGGAATAGACTTAAATAACTTACCAACAAATAAAACTCGTTATTTAACTAGACGAGAGTATGATGATGTTCATCAGTTTATGAAGCGTAAAAAAGACAATGCTAAAGCTGAAATTTACAATAAAATAAATGAGCAAAAACAGGCTATAGCAAATGAGAAGAAAAAAGAGAAAGAGAAAAGAAAAGAGTTATATAATAAAAGAAAAAAAGGAAATTAACTTTTGCTCAACTTTGCATTAAAGTATCGTCCAGATAGACTTAGTAAAATTATTGGTCAAAAACATATTTTAGCAGAGGGTACCGTACTTCAAAAACTAATATTGAGTAATTCACTGAGTCATACATTTTTCTATGGACCACCAGGTTGTGGAAAAACCACTCTAGCTCGTATTATAGCCTCTGAGCTTCAAAGACCATTTTATGAGTTAAATGCTACTACCTTTAAGAGTGAAGAGTTGCGTAAAATCTTTAAAGAGTATGCAAATGCTTTACAAAAACCTCTCATATTCATAGACGAAGTACACCGACTTAGTAAAAACCAACAAGAGGTACTTTTACCATTTATGGAGAATGGTTCAGCACTCATCATAGGTGCATCAACTGAAAATCCTTATTTCTCTTTAACCTCTGCTATGCGTTCTAGATCACATCTTTTTAAGTTAAATTCAATAAACAGTAACGATATGAGTAACTACTTAAATAAAATTTTAGAACTTGAAAATATAAAAGCTAGTAGTGAGGCTAAAGAGTATTTAGTATTTTCCTCTTCAGGAGATGTTAGAGCTATGCTAAATCTCTTAGAGAGTGCAAGTGTAGTAGAAGAGCATATAACTCTAAAGACTCTAAAACAGATACGCCCACATGCTATGCAAGCTGGTTCAATAGAGAGTGAGAGTCACTATGAGTTAACATCAGCTATGATAAAAAGTATTAGAGGCTCAGATGTAGATGCCTCCATATACTACTTAGCTAGGCTTATAGATGGTGGAGAACCTGCTGAGTTTATAGCTAGACGATTGGCTATATTGGCTAGTGAAGACATAGGCAACGCAAACCCCCCTGCCCTCAACCTAGCATCATCAACACTAAACATAGTAAAACATATAGGTTATCCAGAGGCTAGAATATCACTTAGTCAATTGGTTATATATTTGGCTTCATCACCAAAGTCAAACTCTGCATATATGGCTATAAATAGAGCATTAAAAGCCATAGAAAATGGAGAGATAAACCCAATACCTTCACATATAAAAACTCATGCTAAAAATTATATTTATCCTCACGATTTTGGGGGTTGGGTAGAACAAAGCTATCTCATAAAAAATTTACAGTTTTATGAGACAAATCAAATAGGCTTTGAGAAAACTCTATTTGAGTGGCAAAAAAAGATAACATCTATTTAAAATCTTTAAGATCTACTATTGCTCTCTCTGAAGTAATTTTACCAGATATAAATCTCTTCTCTATATTTTTTACTTGATCTAAAAGTTTTTTATTTAGATACTCTCCATTCACTCTCTCTTGTGAAAATTTTCTCATCTCATCAAAATCTGGAAATAAAGAGATAAACTCTTGTTTAAGTTGACTATCATTCCAAGCATCAATCTGTTCAGCAGGAGAAGCACTATAAAGATTTAAAATATTTCTACCTATACTATCTTTACCTTTATAACTATCATATCTATGTTTCTCATTATACGCTTCATTTCTATAAACTTCATCTTCTTTCTGAATATCACCTATAGAGTTAGAGACATAATATATAGCTCCTACCCCAATTATTACAAATATTAAAAATGTTTTATCCATAGTTTCCACCTTAATCTTATTATTTATAATTATACTATTTTTTTACAAATATAAAGATAATAATCTATTTTTATTATTTGACATTAGGTATTACTGGTGACGATAGATTCTGCTTATTACTCTTCTTTTTTTTCTTTTTGTTAGGTTTTTTAGGTTTAAATTTTTCAACTCCATAAATCATAAAAGTATTTACATCTTTAGATTTTTGTTTAAGAAATACAAGTATTTTATCTTTTTTATGATAAATATCAAAAAGCTCTATATTTTCTATAACAGCATCTACCTCTACCCTATCTTCTAAACTTATAGGTAAATCATAATGAATACCCTCTACTCTTACAAGAGTATTCTTCTCTTTAAGAACAACCCAACATACCTTTGCCTCAGAGAGTCCATAGAGTGAATTTTTAGTTGACTCTATGCAAACCCTTGCAAACTCATCTTTTTTTATGCTTAAGTTTCCATCTGAACTTACTAAGTCTAAATATAGTGTATTTGTAGCTTGAGTTACTTTTTTTACTTTTTTTAAGTGTTTAAATAGATGAGTGTTTGACTCTTGAAGAAGAATAACACCTTGATATAGAGATGGTAATATTATACCCAACAAAGCAATAGCTATTAAGACTTCAATAATAGTAAAAGCAGATCGCTTAAGCATCAACCATCCATTAACCCTACACGAATAGCCTCTTCATAGCTAGTCTCACCAAATATTAGCATATCTTTTAGCTTATCTGATATAGTATCCATTCCTTTAGACTTCATAGCTTCTCGTACTTGATGATCATTGAAACCATCTTTTATCATCTCTTTTACAGAGTCATCTATAATAAATAGCTCTCCTATGGCTTGTCTTCCTTTATATCCTGTGAAATCACACTCTTTACAACCATTTGCCTTAAAATACTTACTATCTCTAGGTAAGCCTAACTCCTCCATAACAACATGTAGAAGCTCTGTCTCTTCTTTACAGTGAATACAAAGTTTTCTAGCTAATCTTTGTGCTAACACTCCTAAGAGTGTTGAAGATATTAAGAAATCTTCTATACCCATATCCATAAGACGACTAAGTGAAGATGTAGAGTCATTTGTATGAAGTGTAGAGAGAAGTAAGTGACCTGTAAGAGCTGAACGAAGAGCTATCTCTGCCGTTTCTGAATCTCTAATCTCCCCTACCATTATGATGTCTGGATCTTGTCTCAATATAGAACGCAAACCAGCAGCAAAAGTAAGCCCTACTTTAGAGTTTACCTGTATTTGAGATATATTATCTGCATTGTACTCAACAGGATCTTCAATAGTAATAATATTTTTATCAGGAGAGGCCACACTTTGAAGACAAGCATGTAGAGTGGTTGATTTACCAGAACCTGTAGGTCCAGTTACAAGTATCATTCCATGTGAATGAGTTAAAAGTTTATGTAATTGTTTACTCAAATTTTCTTGAAAGCCTAAAGACTCAAGAGTTGGTATGTGTTCACTTTGAGCTAATATTCTCATAACTACTCTCTCTCCATGATATGTAGGTAGTACCGATACCCTTACATCTAAAGTCTTACCCGATATACTAATCTGAGTTCTTCCATCTTGTGGAACTCTCTTTTCAGATATATCAAGATGAGAAATTACTTTTATACGGTTAATAACAAGACCTACTATACTTTTATCCAAATCTAAATGCTTCTTTAATGCCCCATCTATACGAAGTCTTACTTCACCTTTTCTCTCTGCATTTTCTATGTGAATATCAGATGCACCCTTTTTTATGGCTTGAAAAAATAGAGAGTTAACTAGCTTAATAACAGGAGCTGACTCTTCTCCTGAGAGAAGATCTTGAGAGTTTTGAATAAAATCTAGTAGTTCAGACTCTGCTTCTATAAGTTCATCAGAAGTAGTTGACATATCTTCAAAATCAGAACCCGTTTGAATTTCAAGAAATTTATTGTTTAATCTTTCAAAACTATTGGGATCTAATAAAACTATTTGATAATCCAAACCCAATTTTGAAAGATGATTTAGTGCTTCAGGAAGTGTATCTTTTTCTACAATAGCAGAGTTAACACCATCAATTTCAGCAAAAAGAAGAGAGTGTTTTATAGCAATCTTATGGTTTATAGTATCATCCCATAGTGGCTCAAGATTTACATCTTCAAGATGTTTAAACTGCACGGCTAAAACTCCTCTTTGTCATCAAGTAGACTAAGATTACTCTTATTTGATGGACTAATAGGCTCATTTGCTGATTCTTCCCAACTAACAGTAGCAGGACTAATAGTTTGAGGAGGTGTAACTGCAGTTGTACAGTTTGCATTATTACCCCATAGTTTATCTTCTTTTTTTCTACCATCTAATATGTTCATCATGTATTCATTGTAGCGTCCTTGAACCTCTTCAAGCTCTGAGAGCATTTTTCTTAAATGTTTAAGGTCACTACTTCTTCTTACAATATATGGTGTAAGATATATAACTACATTTGTCTCTCTATTTAAGTCTGAAGTATGTGTAAAAAAGAGTTCTCCTAAAACTGGTACATCACCTAAAAAAGGTACTTTTTGAGTACCTTTACCACCTATATTTTTAATAAGTCCACCCAAAATAATAGTCTCACCATTATCTACTATAGCATTTGTTTTTACTTCTCTCTTTGTAGTAGTCGGTCTATCTGCATTTGGTGACTCATTTTCTAAAACATCTTCTATTTTAGTAATGACTTCTAGTGTTACTTTATTGTTACTAGATAGTCTAGGTTTTACTTTTAAAGTTAATCCAATATCTTCTCTAGTGTAGTTATTTACAACATTTGACATACCAGTTGTAGACTGCTGTGCAGTTGTAAGTATGGATCTGGTTTGTCCTACATATATCTCTGCTTCTTTGTTATTTGTACATAAAATCGATGGCTCAGATAGTATATTAGCTGCACCATTTCTTTTTAGTAGATCTAAAGCTGCACCTAGAGCAAAAACTTTATCGGTAGAGTCAAACTTAAATGCTGGTTCACTAGTAGTTACTGCATTACCATTATTATCTAACTGAGTTGTACTATTGTTTGTATTTAAGAAACCTAATAGTTCAGGAGACATTTGAAGTGCATTTCCTCCCATGTTTGCAGCCATTGTAAAGAGACCACTACTTGTAATAGTTCCTCCATTCATACCATACTTAAAACCTAGTTGCTCAGCTAAATTTTTATCTATCTCTACTATACGAGCTTTTACATAAACTTGAACTTTTGGAATATCTATTTTTCTTACTGTCTCACGGATATTTCTTATCTGTTCACCTGTAGCTAAGACAATAAGTGCATTTCTCTCTATGTCTGAAACTACCATAGCCTTAGTTGCTGGCTTTCCACCTTTTTTAGGTGTAGGTACTTTAGTTGCCATATTATTCATCTGTGAAATAAGCTTTGATAGTATCTTCTCCATCTCTTCAACATTAGAGTTTTTAAGTCGTATAACATACATTTTTTGAGATTGATCATCACCTTCCATATCTAACTGTTTAATGTATTCAATCATTCTATCTATGTTTTCACTCTGTCCTACCAATATGATGGAGTTAGTTGATGCATCTTTAAATATATCTACTTGTTGACTCTCTACAGTCTTTGGAAAAATCTTTTTTGCCATACTACTTGCATTTGGAAAAACATCTTTAACAGATGAATTTTGTAACTTTATAACAACTGATTTTTTTTCACCTCTCTCCTCTACAGCATTAATTATTTGAGCTATAGATTGAAGAGATCTTGGTTTTGCTGTAATAGCTAATACATTATTCTCTTTAAATGAGATAACCTTTGCATTTTTATGTAGTAGTGGTTTTATTTTTGCTCTTATTACAGCTGCATTTGAGTTTTTTAAAGGAAACATTACTGTCTTCATAGTTTCACCATCTATAGTAGAACTAACATCAAGCCCCTCACCTGCTGCATCTACAAGCTTTATGACTTTATAAAAATCACCTTGATCAATAATGGTGTAACCTTTATTTCCTAAAATAGAGTTAGCGAGGCTCATAAGTGAAGATTTTTTAATAGGTTTTTGAGATACAAAGTTTATTTTTCCTTTTAAGTCAACCTCTATAAGTATATTTTTTTGCGTTACTTTTGAAACCATCTCAATAAAATCTTTTACTGTTAAATTTCTCATATTTAAATCGACTGTATCATCTTCTGCATACAACCCTACCGATAACACTAACCATAGACTCAATGCTATTTTAGTTAACTTCATACTCTAACTCCATCTCTACTTTTTTTCTCTCTATAACTAGTGTTACATTACTCATATTTGAAGCATTTTTATAAGCATCAAATGCTGCTTTATAACTATTTAATTGATGTCCATTAATAGCTTTCAAAATGTCTCCTCTTTTTAAACCAAGTTTTGCAAATGGTGTACCTCTTCTTACAAAGGTTATCATAAATCCATTTATTTTATTATCTTTCTTTAAATCTCTTATACCAATATTTTTATATATTGACTCTATATCTTTGGTATAGTAATCAATTAGAGACTTATCTATTATTTTATGATCACCAGCATCAACAATTTCACCATTTACAGATGGAGAAATTGTCTTTTTCTCTATACTGTTTTGCTTATGATCAGAAAATTTAATACTATCATATATCTTTTTACTTTTTTTACTTTCATCTAAATCAACCCTATAGTTTTTAAAATCTTTTACAAAAATAGCATAACTATTTCCCCCTCCTGTAAGGGTAAACCCATTTACAACATCACCTAAACCAAGTATTTTTGTTTTTCTCTTATATTCAATAGTTACAACGGTTGTCTCTTCAGAACTATAAATAGCTTTTAGTTTAATATCTCTAATACTACCTGCTATTTTAACCACTTTTTTAGGTTTAGCTTTAGGTGGTGGGGGTGGAGGCACTTCATTTGTAGATAGTTTTACTCTATAGTAAAGTCCTTTACCACTTGTCTCTTCTTTATGTTCAACACCATAAGATGATAACCATAAAGTATCTACTACTACCCATATTAATTTAGCTAAAATAAAAATAATAAGTATCACTATAAAATTTCTAAAAAATTCTAATTTAAAAGGACTTTTCATAATACCATCCTTTTTCATCTTTTTTTAACTCTTTTTTTATACTATTTAATTTTTCACTATCTTCAAAATTTAAACGAACTATATTATTTGTTAAATCAATAGTTCCATCAGCTAAACCAAAACTTCCTATAATATTGATATATACTTTAAATGGTGATACTATAGAGTGACTAACTACTACATTGTCTACTGTCCCTGGTATAAATGACTTTAAAGAGTCATCAATCTTTATAGCATCTATATTAAGACTACTATAAAAAAGTAGTGTAAAAATATTGACCTCATCAACTCTTACTACTTTTATGCCTTGAACATAAACATCTACCTCTTCAAGTAGCAAAGAGAAGACTCCTTCACCTATACTCTTTTCATTTATCTCTATGCCTTGTTTACTTAACTCATTTTCAAGAGTATAATAAATATCAATTTTTGGCATAAATAGAAGTATAGCAAACCAAAAAGTAACTATTATTAATAGAATATTTTTTACCACTTGCATTTTAAGTCCACCCTATAGGTTATTCCTGTTTGTTTAATCTCTAATTTTTCTATTTGCACAGCTATATTTAAAAGTGTTGTTACTACTTTATTTAATTCCCTTGAATTAATATCAATATATGTAGCTGTAAGTTTTTTAGACTTTTTATTCCATTTTAATTTAGAAGATGAAACAATATTTTGAAGTTTATCTACTCTTTTAGTTGTTGCTTTATCTGCCCATCTCTTTTTTAACTCAATAATCTCTTTAAGTTCATTTAAAGAGCTAGTTATAGTATGTGAGTTTTCAATAGCCCAAGAGACTTTTACATTTTTATAGGTTAGTGCAATAATAAGTAATAAAAAAGTTATAAGAACTATAAGTTCATTTTGATACTGCTTCCAATTCATAGGTTAACCTCTATATATACTATATTCCAAGTAAGTGTTTTAGCAGACTTAAAACCACTCTTTTTAGCTAAACTTACTAAATGTTTAGCAATCTTTGTACTTACACATTTAAAACGAATAGAAAGTTTTTTATTAGTCATTATAAAAGTTTCAACTTCTACTCCCTTAAAAATAAGTCTTGCAAGTGATTTTATATTATCTCTCTTTTTTCTCTCTAGTTTATCTATGGTTCTATATTTTATAGCTATACTATCTCTTGTATATTCACTCTGTAGAGATGGGTTAGACTCCAATAGCTTATTTAAATCTACTTGTGCTTTATTAGAGCCTCCATTATTGCTTATTCCCTCTCCTAAAAATATTAGTGTAAATATAAAAAATATACTTGCTAAAATATAAGCTTGCTTTTTAGTTAAAAGTGAGCTAACAGTACCTTGTATTGTAATACCATTTTTAGGTGTCATACTATTATTTAAAGTTAAAGCTCTGACATTTGACTGTAGTACACTTTGAGGAATAACTGTAACTGAACCCTCAATAGCAACTAAAGCTTCACTATCACCTAACATAAGAGGCATAGTTAAAAATTTTAATATCTGTTGAGCAAAAAATATTTTCCCTATATATTCAGCTTTAATATTTTTACTTAAAAGAGAAGCATATATCTCATCTGGATTATAAGCTAAAAATACCCATTCATCACCTTCTCTATATACAAAATATTCAATACCTTCTGTACTATCTAATAAATTATCAAATAAAGAGGGAGCTATTTTCTTTGCTTGAAAAGCATACTTTAGAGGTAATTTCTCTTTTTTCATAGTATAAAACTGTGGTGTAAGAACTATATCTGTAGTCTCATTAAGAGATAGCTGAGTCATATTTTTATATACTACTACTAATCCCCTACTCTTTCCCAAAAAATTCAAAATTTTTCACCTCTCCTTCTATATCTAAAAATCTAAATCTATATATCTCTTTTTCAAAACTATAACTTGCATCACACACTGTTCTATTTAAAAACTTTTTAGAAAAGAGTTTAGGATTAAACTTTACACCCATACTCTTTAAAAACTCTTGTAAATCTTCTCCCTCTACCCACTCTTCGTCTGCTGAAGCTTTATCTATGTCAAATAGTGCAGAGATTAACTCTGATGATATATAATCACCCTCTATTAAATTCTCTTTGGGATTTTTAAGAACCGTATGAAATACAAAAAACTTTTCCCAAGGAATTAAAACAACATTTTTATCATCTGCTTCTAGTTGATAGTTAGCCAATATAGTCTCAAATTGTTTTGATGATATAATACCATTTTTTTGTCTAAGTCTACTTTGCTGTTTCTCTATGTACTGAACATCACTACTCATCTCTTTAAGCAGTAGCTCTTCTAATCTTCCTGCCTCTTTAATGCCATAATTAACTACTATATATTCAAAGACCTTTTGAGCTGAACTATACTGCTGAGTCATAGCTTGGCTATTACCATAGGCTAACCAGTTAATATTTACAGCCCTTGCTAATGGTTTACACTCTATGCTTACAGAAAACCTACCATCTTCTGAAGCAAGAGGTATAGGAGACATATATAGTACAGAGTAGAGAGTCTCTCTTTTTTTAACAGAGTTAAAAGTCTTCTTTATATCACTGTAGTACAAATTACCTTGTATAAGTGCCTTTGATTCACTAGCATCTCTTCTTGCTTCATCTATGTAACTAACAAGAACAGCTGCTAGGGCTATAATGACAGAAAGTGCAGAGAGTGTGACAATAAGTGCAAAAGCACTTCGATGAGTTACTTTGCTTGACATAATAGGTTTCATATACCCCTACTTTCATAATAACTCTCTTCTATATTCATATAAAGTCTCTATTAACAAAAAATTAGATAATATTATACCAAAGCAAACTAAAGGATATAGATGAATTACCAAAAAAACTTAAGAGCAGGTTTCTCTCTTATAGAATTACTTATAGTAATAGTTATACTAGGAGGGCTTGTTGCCGTTGTTGCTCCAGGGTTAATGGACTCAGCAGATCAAGCAAAAAGAGATACCGTATGCCTTAAGATGAATGACTTAAAGAAAAGATTTGACATGTTCTCTTTAGACAATGGCTCTTACCCAGATACAGAAGAGGGTTTTGCAGCACTTTTAGCCAATCCAGATGCAGATAAATATCCAAATTACCGTGCAAAACCATACTTAAAAAAAATGCCTAAAGATTCTTGGAGAACACCATTTATATACATAAAAAAAGGTGATGATATAGAGATAATATCACTAGCTGCCGATAGAAAAGAGGGTGGAACAGAAAACGCAAAAGATATACTTTTTTCAAACTGTAACAAATAATGCAAAAAAAATTAGACAAGAGTAGTAAGGCGTTCTCTCTTATAGAACTTCTTATTGTAATTATTATTATATCTCTTGTCTATTTTCTTGGATTCTCAGGTATAGAAAAACAGGTAAAAAAAACTAAAGCTATTACTCCATTAAATTTAAAATCAACTATTATTAACTCTGAACTTTTTCAAGGTAAAGGTACTTTTATGTGCATAAATAAATGTAAATCTTGCTACTTAAGAAGAGATATATATAGCCCTTTTGAAGAGTATAAAGAGAGTGTAGATTTAGAAGAGATAAAAGTACATACATTAGACTCTTTTGACAACTTTGTAGAGTTAGAGTATGGACGATACCAAGATGAAAAGGTATGCCTACTTATAGAGTTCTACAAAAATGGAAGTTCTACACAGTTGGTTTTAGAAAAAGATGATAAGTTTTACTTTTTACCATCTTTTTTTAAAGAACCTAAAGAAGTTAAATCACTTGATGAAGCAAAAGAGTTATGGCTAAAGTACAACTCAACAGTAGCTAGTCAAGGAGAGTTTTATTGAAAACAAATCATAACAGAGCATTTACACTTATAGAAGTACTAATATCAGTCATCATAATCTCAGGGTCTATACTATTTGCATTGCAAGTACACTCACAAAACCGTGAACAGATACTCTATATATCACAAAAAGGACAGCTATCTATGCAAGATTCACTTTTTATAGGAGAAGATACAGTCTCTTATCATAAAAGTAAAAAAAGTGCTTATGATGTCATAGGTAAGTACTTCAAAGTAGATAAATTAGAGAGTAGAAAAATACTAAAAGAGATTTCAAGAAACTATAACATACCAGAACCTTTAACATTAAACAATCAAGAAGAGAATAAAGGTATGCCATCTGCAACAGTAGAGACAATAAATATAAAAGATAAATTTTCATCTTCATATTTTCATTTTAAAATAAATTTTTAAACAAGGATAAAATAGATAATGCTTTTAAAGTACAAAGGGTTTGATAAAACTGGTAAAAGAGTCAAAGGTACTATTAATGCAAACTCAACCGAAGAGGCTGGACAAAAGTTGCGTTCACAAGGTATTTTTTATGAAAAACTTGTAGCTACTAAAGAGTTCTCTTTAGAGTCATTAACAAAAAGACAGATGTCTGGAGAACTCTTAGCAACATTCTCTAAAGAGTTATCTTCTTACCTTAACTCAGGCATGACCATACTCACAGCACTAAAACTACTAGAAAATCAGCATGAAGATGAAAAAAAATACCTCTCTTTTTTAAACTCACTAAATACCATGATAGATGAGGGGAAGTCACTATACCACGCACTAAATTCTCAAAAAGTTTATATTTTGCCTGAGTTCTATATGCAGAGTTTAAAAATAGCTGGTGAGAGTGGTAAAATGGTAGAGGTACTTACAAATATGGGTAACTTCTTTTCAGCCCAAAATAAAGTAAAAAAACAAGTTAAAGGTGCTATGGTTTACCCTACCATCATATTTACAGTAGCTATTGCTATGACCTCTTTCCTCATCGCCTTTGTAGTACCTAAAATTACAGAAATCTTCGAAGATACAGATCAAGCTCTACCACCCATCACACAATTTGTACTAAACTTAAGTGACTTTTTGACTACCTACTATATTCACCTAATAGTAGGCATATCACTTGTTATATTTATTTTTAAAATATCATACAAAAAACTAGACTCCTTTCATAGCTTTATGGATGGCATATATTTAAAGTTACCAATTTTTGGAACACTCATACAAAACCATGAACTAGGTAGATTTTCATACATTCTTTCACTTATGTTAAACTCAGGAGTAGCGTATGCCCAAGCTGTTAAACTCTCTACAGCCTCTTTTGGTAACTATAAACTTAGAGGTCTGTTTGAAGATGCTGCACTTAAAGTACAAGAGGGTAACAAACTCTCAAACTCACTACTTATGGTAAAAAGTGTAAAATTAAAGAGAAACTTTATGCAATCACTAGCTTTAGGTGAAGAGTCAAGTGAAGTTGCAAATATTTTAGATAATATCTCTAAACTATATGCAGAAGATAATGAAGATAAACTAAAGATACTTTTAGGGCTACTAGAGCCTTTTATGATGCTTTTTATAGGTGTAGTAGTAGGGGTTATAGTCTCTGCTATGTTACTACCAATATTTACAATGACACAAGGGTTAAAATAATGGCAAAACAGAGATTTAGAGATGTTAAAAAAGGCAATATAGCAGAAGTTGCTAAAAAAGAGAAAAAAGTAAAAAAACCAAATTTACTAAAACGAGACTATGCAACAGCTGGTATGAAAGTAAAAGCTTACCTTACAGATGCATTTATGCTACTTATGCCAATTATGTATGTAGTTTTTTACCTCATAATGGATGGTAGAGAAGAGTTTGCACAACATAGAACTATGGGTTGGATATATATTTTAGTACCCCTTGTACTATTACAAACCATCTTTATGTTTAAAACATCCCAAACCCCTGGCTACAGAGCCTACAACCTAAAACTCATAGACGACTCTACAGGAGAAAATGCATCTCTATTTCTAATATTTTTTAGAAATATATCTGCTATTTTATCTATGTTTACACTCATAGGTTGGCTCTTAATGTTCTTTAGAAAAGACCGTAAAAATCTGCATGATCTTTTAAGTGGTACGGCTGTTATTAGTACTATTTAAGTTTAAGGTAGACACTTATTCATAAGTACTACCTCAACCCCTCAACCATCGCTACATCTAGCCCAATTTTTAAAGCTATAGTCTC